>OGQT01000925.1_pt1 | contig 24913 bp, 12 predicted proteins | sample 1553261 | NCBI WGS metagenome assembly OGQT01 (sample SAMEA2579992, study PRJEB22360) | human gut metagenome | biome: human gut; feature: human-associated habitat; material: faeces | place: Denmark | collected 2008/2010
ACCTGTAAATGCAATTCCCTCTTTTGATTTCTCATAGAGAAAATCTAAGGTTTGTTTCAGTTCCGCTTCTGTTGAAAATCTGACGTTCAAATGCACAAGGCTATCACCTCGCAGTTCGTCACCCATATTTCAGGGAGTTGTTCTTTTCTTTGTTTTGTGAAATTTGTAAATTGGTCTGATTAGTCCCCTTCGCCGTAGACATTTCAGCCTGTGCAACTGGTTTTCCCAGTTTCCAACTACTATGAGACTGCTGACTTCCTGTATCTTCCTCGCTCTGTACAGCTCCAATACAGGCTCTCAAACGTTCCTAAATCTCTATCCTTTGTAGATTTAACTACTTGAAGACCTTAGGTTGCTACCTTACACCGTAGGGACAAATACACTTTGAAACATAGTTGTTGTGTATTCTGTATGATATTTCATTCATACAGGAATGTATTGAAAAACCAGCAATACACTCTTCCCTAATCTTTCGTCCTTTCGGACGCCTACTACTCTTACGATGCTGCATAGCTTCTTCTACGTGTAACCGTAGTCTTCGGAAGACCGCACTATATATTCCATATCCATAAAGGACTTAGGATTTCAAGTTACGACTTCTTCACGCTTTATACGTGGGTGGATACAGCCACCTCGCATAGTGAAGTATTATCTCGCACACCGCCTACGGCTTTGATATGCCGTCATCAACGTTGATTCCGTGTGGCAAGGGTAATTCTCCCTTGATTTCGAGATTTAAGTTCTGACAGTTCATTCTTATTTTTAAGTGATTTCTGTCGGTCGTTTTCGGCAAGTTTATCAGTCTTACCTTGTGCGACAACGTTTCGCACGATTTTTGAATGAATGGCTTTCATCCACAAACAGTCTGTCTACACCTAATTGCTCAAAAGTTACTACATCATCCTTTCTGGTCTGGTCATTGAGTTTTTTCATCCTCGCCTGCAGGCTTTTCTTTGTTTTTTCCAACTGCTTGATGGTATAATTCTGCCCTGCCTGATGTGCTGCTTCTTCAATGGAGAACGTAATATCTGCAATCTGATCTTCCAGCATGGCAATCTGCCGTTCTTTTGAAAGGGGGATTTTCTCAAACTGCGTATGTCCAATGATCACGGCATCATAATCCCCTGTCGCAATACGGGAACAGAACCGTTTTCGGTTTGCCGGCTCAAAGTCTTTCTTCGTTGCCACCAGGATATTTGCTCCCGGATAGAGACGTAGGAAATCACTGCCCCACTGCTCGGTCAGATGGTTTGGCACAACATAAAGATTCTTCTGTGAGAGTCCCAGCCGTTTTGATTCCATACCGGCTGCGATCATCTGGAACGTCTTTCCTGCTCCTACGCAATGAGCCAGTAACGTATTATTTCCATACAGCACATGAGCCACTGCGTTTTTCTGATGCGGCATCAGGGTGATCTCCGGGTTCATGCCGACAAACTGAATATGGCTTCCATCATATTCCCGTGGACGGATGCTGTTAAATCGTTCATTATAGATCTTACAGAGATCTTCCCGTCGGTGCAGGTCTTTAAATATCCACTCCTTAAATTCCTCTTTGATCAGCTCCTGCTTCTGCTGTGCCAGCATCGTTTCCTTCCGGTTTAATTCCCGGTGTTCCCCATCGGCATCCTGTACCGTGTCATAAATCTTGGTATCTCTAAGGTTTAAGGCATCTTCCAAAAGGCGGTAGGCATTGGCTCTCTGTGTTCCATATGTGGAAGTAACAAGGGCATTTCCGTAGCTGTCCACATTCTTTCCCATAACATTCCATTGTCCGGTCACTTCGGCATACTGGACTTTGACCTTGCTCCCTACATAATATCTTGGTGTATGGAATGTTTCTGCCATGAACCGTGTAATGTAATCCTCGGAGATCCAGGTTGCCCCAAGTCTTGCCTCAATCTCTGATGCATCCAGATCTTTTGGCTGTACCTGCTCCAAATACTGCACGTTCACCTGATATTCCGGGTGATCTTCTGCAAACTGTTTTGCGATCTGCAGTTTCTCCCTCACATTTCCAGAAAGATATTCGTCCGACGGCTCCCATTTTTCACCGATCGGATTCTTAAAGATCACCCCTGCCAGTTCTTCAGTAAGCTCCTCTTCTGTTTTCCCGGAAAGCTGTGCCATATAGGAAAGGTCAACGCCTGCCCTCTCACCAATGGAAACCGCAAGTGCTTCACTGGCAGTATCCACGGAAGTTACCGTTTCTGCCCTGCGGATCGTCCTTTTGGTAAAAATATCCGCTTTCCGTTTCAGTTCTCCCTTATCATCCAGAAATTCCAGAGAAGTCAAAAGACAATAACTACTGTCCTGACTAAATGCCCTCTTATTGGCATTGCTGCTGATAAGACCATATTTTGCTGTAAAGGTATCGTATTCTTCATTGAGTTTTCCCTGCAGCTTTGTGATCTGTTCATCGCTTCCCTCTTCCATCTGACACTGGATCAGTTCATTCGTAACATCACGGATCTTCACCATCCCTTTGACACGTTCCGCTGTCATTGCCGGAAGCTCCATGCGGTTCATCACAGAATTTTCCCGGTAATAGACTTCCTCATTCACTACGGTAAAACTGAAATTCTTTACATCCGGGTCTGCCGGGATAGAGACAACATCCTCCTCCAACTCTGTATCCGAAAGTTCCAGTTCCGTAATCGTGCCATGGATATTCCTGATAGCTTCTTTTAACTGTTCTTCTAAGGTAATGCCTTCTTTTGGTTTTACGGTCACTTCCTGCTTTCCGTACTGGGTACTTTCTGTAGTAAAATCACCAAGCACCATTTCCGGATGCTCTGCAAAATAAGCATTGACCGAATAGCCTTCCGGTGTTTCCTTTAGATTTAACCATTCCGGTTCCTCAATGGATGCCCTGTCCCTTTTCTGGAAAAACAAAATATCAGAAACAACACTGGTATTGGCATTTCTCTGGAACGCATTATTCGGTAATCGGATGGCTCCAAGCAGTTCTGCCCGGTTTGCGATATACTGTCTCACTGCCGGGTTCTGCTTATCCATCGTTCCACTGGAAGTTACCACTGCAACTACACCGCCCGGACGGACCAGATCAAGGGATTTTGCAATAAAATAATCATGGATCATAAAATGATGCCGGTCATATCTGCGGTCACTGACCTGATACGCCCCAAATGGAACATTGCCTATCACACAGTCAAAAAAGCTGTCCGGATAACTGGTTTCCTCAAATCCCTGTACTGCAATCTTGTTTTTCTGGTAAAGCTGTTTTGCGATTCTTCCCGAAACCGGGTCGAGTTCCACACCGTACATATTGGCTTTGCCCATACTCTCCGGGATCAGTCCCATAAAGTTACCGACACCACAGGACGGCTCCAGAATATTTCCCTGTTTCAGTCCCATATTTTCCAGTACTTCATACATACTTCGGATCACGGTCGGGGACGTATAAAAAGCATTTAAGGTCGATGCCCTTGCTGCACTGTATTCTTCTGGTGATAAGGTATTCTTTAATTCCAGATACTCATTTGCCCAGCTGCTGTTATTCTCCTCAAATGCCTGTGGGATACCACCCCAGCCAACATAACGGGATAAGATTTCCTGTTCTTCGGGTGTTGCCAGACGTTCTTCTTTCTCCAACGTCTGTAACAAATGGATGGCTTCCATATTTGCCTTATACTTTGCCTTCGGACCGCCTGCACCAAGGTCATTATCCTGGATACGGAAGTTGTGTGGTTCTATCACAGCTTTTTCCTGTTCCTGGCTTTCCGGAATAGATTCTTCGGCAGTAACCTCTTCCTCTTCTATTTCCTCCACATCTGACATATCTACTACGGTCGGTTCTGTCACTGCCTTCGTATCCAAGAAATCAAACATGGTCATCTGGTGTCCGGATGGTTCCGCAAAAGACGGTTCTGCTTCCGGTGTTGGGAATATCGTATAGGTTCCTTCTGCATACTGGTGGAGTTCCGAAAGAAGTTCTGTTTTCTGCTGATAGTTTGTCCCATACGCTTCAAAATCCAATGGAAGAGCTGCCAATGCTGCATCCATCTTCTGTAACAGTTCTTCTGTCTGCTCTGGATTCTCTAATACTGCCACCATTTCTTTTCCTGGTTTTTCCCAGAAGAAATCATCCGTAAATGGTCTGTCTATCTCTTCCGGAAGACGGTCATAAAAACGGAGTACCTTATTTGCCATCTGCTCCCGTTCATATTCCGGCATACGAGCATAATCTTCTGCCTGCAGGAACTGGTCATTCTTTATCAGATAAGCTACTCTGTTTGCAACTTTATTCCAGGATAATAAAATTGACGTATATGGATTCCCATAAGCACCTCTTGCAAGAAACAATCCTTTTCCATCATAGTTTGCGTGTGAATCATCGGCACCAGACAGTGCATGACTGCTTCCACCGATCCCATACTGTTCCTTGATAAAACCTGTCCTCGATCTTTCATCTTCATGAAGTAGATAAAAGGAATACGTCCTAAGCCTGCCCTGCGAATACGCTCCACCTCCTGCAAGATAAGCATCAATCTCATCCTGTGTAATGAACATCGGATGTTCTTTCCAGGCAAAGCCGTCCCTAGCCTGATAAGGAATCACCTCATCCGCAAACTTTTGAAACTGCTTTGAGATATTTATAGGATTATAATGATGGAAACGCATAATAGAATGATTTTCTTCATAGGCTTCTGCCAGTGCATCCAGTCTTTCATTCAGTTCCGAAAGCCACTGGGGATCCTCCAGCTTTTCTTCCAGATAATCCGTGATCTCCGGATAGATACTGCGAAGATGTGGTAAGTCCTCTTCGTCAAAAACAATCTCCGCTACTCCTTCTGCCATATCCCCTTTCATATAGGCAAGAGCCTGGGCGTGTTCTTTTACTGCATTACTTCTTGCCGCATCCAATACAGACTGCGGTGCATATTCACCCTGGTCTAAAAGCTGATGGATACGTCCGCTGACATCTTCCCATGATAAAAATGCCTTATCTAAGATATGGTCTGTAACCGTATGCCCTACTGCGATCTGCATCCCGGTTTCATCAAACCAGACTGAATATTCATTTCCATCAATCTGAAAACCTTTTCCACCTTTACGGTATTCACGCTTCACAAACTCCGTATATTCCTCCGGTGTCTGTTCACTCATGAAATTATAGATGATCCGGAGCTGGCTGGCTTTCCGGTTTCCTCCTGTCCGTAAGATCTCATCAACAACTTGCTCTGGAATCGGAATTTCTCCGGCATAAAGGGCAGCTGCCCTTTCCTCGATCTGCCGTCTTTGTTCATTTGCGGTGGGATATTCGGGCAAAGATAAAGCAGAGGCGATCTCTTCCTCTGCTTTACTCAATCCATCTTCTCTTGTATCTTCGACTAACTGTATACCAATTCCGTCAAGATGCTCTCTTCCGCTGTTGCCATCAGTGCGTTCATGTGTGCTGTCCATGCCATCGGATCTGCTTCCTTGTCCGGTGCCGGATTCTTCTCCAGTAATTTCTCCATCTGGCTGTCCATTCTCTCCTGTGCTGCTTTCTCGATCTGTTCCAGATGGCTGTTCAGCTTCCCGGTCAGGAACAGGCTCTGATAAAGGCTGTTCTTGTGTTCTTTCAGAAATGTCCTCCGCAGCATCCCATATTTCCCGATCGTCACTTCTTCCTCTTCGACGGTCAGATTCGGAAACAGGTAATCTCCCTTGCGATGATATGTCAGTTCCATAATCGGTTCCTCCTTCATTTTCAATATTTTCTTCTTTTTTCGTTTCTGCATCCTAACTCTTAGTTTCATACATTAATGTGGTAAAGTTATTATAATTCCTTTCATTGGAATTTTCAACCTCTTTTCTCGCTTCTTCCAGAGAAATTTTATGTACGGTCTTTCCAATATCAATCAGAATACTCTCACTGAGCTGGCTTGCCGCATTTCCAAGGAAGGTGAGAACTGACAGACGGTTATAATCTGTGATATGCATGAAGTCCTCTTCTTCCAGAAGTTCCATCGGGTCAAGCCCGCATCGCCTGGAAAGCAGATAGTAAACACTGTCTGTTGCCAGCTGACGAAAATCACTGCGGATCGTCACCTCATCCAGATCTTCCAGATAAGTACCTTCTACAGCATATTCCAATCCATCCAGGTATTCCTCCAGATTGTCATTGACCATTTCCCTTGCGACCGCCATCAATGCGTCCTGCAAAGTTGCCGCATCCTTTTCTTCCAGAGCATAGACTTCTGCCAGATGGGTGAGGATCTCTTCTCTCTGGTGTTCCTGCATCTTCCAAAGATATGGGCTTCTGCCTCCGGCTACCATGTGGGTATCCGAAATATCAAACACATAACGAAGTTTGGTATTCTGCCAGGTTTCATCAAACAAGGCAATTCCTCTTGCACCACGATTTACCCAGCGTAACATCTTTTCATTCCATAGTTCCAGTGATGCACAGGCTGTTGCGTCTGGACGCTGTGCATGGATCAGAAGCTGGTCTGAAAAAGAATAACGATATAACCTTGATGCTGTGTCCATATAATCCATCCAATCCCCTGGCGAACTGCTCACTGATACGGCATGTTCCTGCACCAAGTTTCGGATGTCCTGTAGTTTAGACATTTAACTTCCCTCCTGTCAATAAAAAAACAGCCCACTCTTTTTAGAATTGGCTGCATAAAATGTACTTTACTTTTCGGAGAGAAAATGCTATATTCTAATTGAAAAGAGTAACCGCCCACAAGGTGGATGCTCCTGGATTAGGTTTTAATTTATTTTGCTCTCAAAGAGAGCTGCCTATCCTGTTGGCAGACAGGGTAGGCTATTTTTTTCGCTTGTTGTCCCTATTATCCAAATAGGCAAGCAAAGCAATCAGAAACGTACCGCCTAAGAACAATAAGCTCAAGACTTCGTATGTATCCATTCGCTCCACCTCCCTTCTTCTGTATCCCTTAACGGAATCTGAAAATCCAGGAGGTTTTTACCAACCCTGTACACGGTTACTCCAGTAATATTCTAACAGGTAACTCTCCGCAAAGCAATTCCTTTTTACTTCATACGGTTTTATATTCTGTTTTTCTCTTATTCTCTGGCCAATGCAGTTTCCATTCCAGATATTCCTCTTCTGTGATTCTTCCATCGCCCAGTTTCTGCTTTTTCCCCATCCATTCCTGCAGATAAGACATTGTTTTTTTATCCCTTATTGTGATTCCAACTGTTTCACTTTCTGAATCATTTAGCAGGAACAGATGAAAAAGCCCTCTATTTTCTTCATCCATCCAGAATAAAGTTTCCATTAATTCGTCCATTGTCGCAATTCCAGGACTTAAAAAATTCCGGACATCAACTTCCAATATTTCTGCTATCCGGATAAGCGTTTCCTGCTTCGGTGTACGCTGTCCACTTTCATATTGGGCGATTCTCACATCCGCACTACTTTCCCCATATCCTAATCTGCGTCCCAATTCCTTTTGAGTTATGTTGCGAAACATACGGATTTTTCTTATTCTTGCTCCTAATTTCAATTTCTTCTCCTTTTCAAAATGGGGCTGTGCAGTAACCACAGCCCCAGAACACTATTTATATTATCATTTGCGTTTTCTCTTAACTGTCACTACAGTTCCCAGACATCCTGCTGATACTGCAAGTGCCAGCACAAAAATAGCAATATTTGTGTTATCTCCTGTTTTTGGTGAATTGGATACAGAAGTCGCATCAGAACCATGGGAAACAGGAGTGCTGGCTCCCTGGTTTTCTGATGTTTCTGGAGTATCTTTTTCCGGAGCTTTCTCATTTGTCAGATCCAGAGTATATTCAATCACAGGAGTACGGTCATTGACATATTCAAACTGAATCTTATGCTCGGTTTCATCAAGCTGATAGCCATCCAGTGTTTTTGTTTCTTTCAGGATATATGTGATTGCTTTTTTATACTGCCCATTCTTAAAAGTCGCAATCGGATAATTCTTTGATTCTGCATGGCCGGCACTGTCTGTTACCAGAGTTTCCAGAACTTTACCTTTACTGTCACAAAGGGCAAATTCTACACCTTTCATTGGCTTCTTGGTATCTTTATCTGTTTTATTTAAGATCACCTTGCCCATTGCCTGTTCATCTTCCATTTTGGCTCCCTGAACATCTCCGGTGTCCTTAACCTCAAATGTCACTTTATTTGCCACAATATAGCCTTTCGGTGCTGTTTCCTCCAACAACGTATAAGTGCCGACTGAAAGTTTCTCTACATAATGGGGCTGATCACCAGATGTCCAGCTTTCCATAACTTCCTGGTTTTCATTAAGAATATACAGTTTAGCACCTTTGACCTCGCTGCTTCCATCTGTCATATCAACTTTACTGATCAGAATTTTTGTTGTATCATCCTGCATTTCTACTTTCTGTATATCTGCAGTATTTTCTACTACAAACGTAATGGATTCTGCAGTTGCATAACCATCAGCAGGAATTGTCTCTGTTAATGTATATTTCTTTCCAACTTCCAGTTCCTTAATGATGTGTGGTGTGCTTCCGGAAGTCCACTCATCCACAACGTTTCCCTCTGAATCGGATACTTTCAGTTTTGCACCTGGTAATTCTTCCCCGGTTGTAATATCTGATTTTGTGATTTCAAAAGTAGTTGGCTCATCTTCATAAGTGAACTCAAAGGATACTTCTGCAACCTCTTCTCCCGCATAAGCAAAATCAAATTCCTTGATTTCTTCTGTTGTCACAAATCCAGCAGGAGCCTGCACTTCTTTTACATAGTAGTTGCCATTGATTGGAAGATCTGCCGTAAATACAATCCTTCCATCCTGATCCGTAGCTTTCTGCTCGATCATGGTATCTGCTTTCAGGATTACTTCGCCTTCTGCATTTAAAATATCATTCTTTGTATAAAGTGCAAATACTCCGCCTTCCAGAACACGGTCTGTATTTTTTTCTTTCTTAACTACAGTTACTTTTGCTTTCTGGCGGTTATTCTGCCAGTCCTCATCATAAGTCACAACCGGAGTATTCTGATCACGATAAGTCAGATCAACCTCTCTGATTTCTCCATCCAGAACATATCCATCCGCCGTCTCTTTTTCCTTTACATAATATTTGCCTAAAGGAAGATCTTCTGATCTCGCATATCCAAGAGCATCTGTCGTAATTGTTGCTACCAGTTCGTCCTTTTTATAATAATCACTGCTTTCCCCATCTGCAGCCTTGATATCCTCCGCTGCATAAATTTCAAAAGTAACATCTTTCAAAGAACCTGTAACATAGCCAAATGCTGCGTCCATGCCGCCTGCCAGCATATCTTTCCAGGTAACTTCCTTGACAAATTCACCTTTTTTATTGATGATGATTCGTCCAACCGGAACAGCATCCTTCATTTCTACTTTTTGAACATCTGCAGTATCAGAAACTGTAAATTTCACTTCCTCTGCCTGCAGATAACCATATGGTGCAAACTCTTCCCGAAGTGTGTAATTTTCTCCCACATGAAGTCTCTTTATTACATGAGCTTTTCCTTTTACAGAAGTCCATTTTTCTACTTCTTTTCCGTCTGAATCCAAAATCGTCAGTGTTGCTCCGTCAAGTTCCACACCTGTTGTAATATCTGATTTCGTAAATTCAGTTGTTGTCGGCTCATTCTTAAAAACGGTTTCCAGTTTTACTGTTTTTACTTCCTGTCCCTGATATTTCGCAGTCACCTCAATCTGCTCATCAGAAGATACAAAACCATCTGGTGCTGCCAGTTCTTTTATATAATAAGTTCCAAATGGCAGATCCTGCTCAAAAACAGTTTTTCCATCTTCACCTGTTACCGCTTTTGTAAGCAGTTCGTCTGCTTTTACCAGTACCTTATCCCCTGCTTTTATATCCTCTTTTGCGTAAAGACCAAACTCTGCTCCAGAAAGCCCTTTCTCATTTTCAGCATCTTTTTTCACAACTGACACTTCTACTTTCTGGCGGTCATTTATAAACTCTGCACTCTGTGAGATCACTGGTGTATTCTGGTCTGCATAGACGAAAGAAATCTTCTGTTCTTCTTCATTTAATACAAATCCCTCCGGTGCAGTCTTTTCTACAACTTTGTATTCTCCTAGAGGCAGATTATCAAGCTCTGCTTTTCCGGATTCATCCGTTGTCAGTTCTGCAACTTTTTCACCCTTTGCATATTTCAGAATTCTTTTTCCTGTATCATCTTTCTGGAAATCTGCTGTATAGATATCCTCTGCAGCATATACTTCATATACTGCACCGGAAAGGTTTTGAACTTCATACCTAAAATCATTCTTATAGGTCGAAAGAACCTCTCCTTTTTTCTGTACAGTGAGTTTTCCTTTCACCGAATGGTCCTCATATACCACTTCAATGACCGCATCACCTGAAACCGGATCCGTCTGATACAGGGTATTGGTATCCACCTGTATTTCGACATAATTTTTGTTAATGGTATAACCGTCCGGTGCTGTTACCTCTTCGATTCTATAATGACCAATTTTTAAATTCTGAGGCAGTATCAGATATCCATCTATATCTGTGAAATATGAGGTATGTGTAACAGTTGTCGGGTATGTAGTTACCTGCTCTACATATTTTTCATGATCCATATCATAAATTTTAAACTCTGTTCCCGGAATTAGAACAGATTTTTTAGTCTCATCATCCTGTTTGATAATTTTCAGTTTTGCAGAAAATTCTTTATCCAAAAGAACTCTCCATGTCTGCGGCTCTGTTGGTTTATTCTCTGTAATCCGGACAATAAAATCATCTACAGGTTTGTAATTATGGGGTGTTGTAGTTTCTCTCACCAGATATGTTCCATATGGAATTGCAATGGATTTTACATAGCCTTTCTCATTTGTAAAAATTTCCGTTGCTCCATTTTCACCGATCACAACCGGCTCTGCAGAGGAAAAATCATAATTTCCATCCTCTTTTACCACCAAAGAAGATACCAGATATGCACTAAATCCAGCTCCGGATAGTAATGCAGCATCTGTGTCTCCATTATTGGCAGCTTTAATAAGTTCAAACGGCTGTTTCTTCACCGTTTCCAGTGAGGTACACTCTTTTTCTACAACCGCTGTCAGATCACCTTCATCACTGCATACAAGATCATATTCATGCTCGTCTGCCAGATATCCTACGGATGGGGTAATTTCCTTGATGTAATACTCTCCAAGATAAAGATTCTCTATCCTTGCTTTTCCTTCTTTATCGGTAGTTAGCGTACCAATCTGGCTTCCGGCTTTATAAATAACGCCTGTCTTTCCATCTGGATGGGTAATGTCGTTTCTTGCATAAAGTCCATACACCGCATTTTCCAGGGAAGCATCTCCCTGTGCCTTATTTTCTTTTGTCTCGGCATCTTTTTTATTCAAAGAGATTGCAGCACTGACCCTGTCATTCACAAAAGTATGACTGAAAGAAATTTTTGCCTGTTCATCATTGGTATAACTGAACTGGAAAGAATAAGTATCTTTCTCATTTCTGACATAACCAGCCGGAGCCTGGACTTCTTTTACATAATAAGAAAATCCCACTGGAAGATCTGCTTTAAATGCTGCTTTTCCATCAGTACCAGTAATTGCAGTCTCAATCAGAGCATCTTTTTTTACCGCTACTTTTCCATCCACAGTTTTCATATCCTGCGCTGCAAACAGAGCAAAATGCCCTCCGGATAGTGTATTTTCAGTATCTTTGTCTTTCTTTATCACCTGCACCACTGCTTTCTGACGGTCATTTGTAAAGGTAGTCTCTGAGAAAGCCGCTTCTGCAGTCTGCCCTGCATAAGAAATGGTTACTTTTTTTGTTTCTTTTGCATTATAAAAATTTTCCGGGGCCTGTGCTTCTGTTACATTATAGCTTCCAAGCGGAAGATTCTTTACCGTTACAGAACCGTTCTCACCTGTGATCAGATTTTTCGCTACTTCTGCGCCTTTTTTGTAAACTGTTTTTCCACCTGCTGTTACAATATCCTCGGCAGCATATACGTTATAAACGGCTCCTTTCTGACGGCGTTTCTCATACTGGAATGAAGTTCCATTTTCATCAGATACAGCTCCTACAAAAACTTCTCCCTCTTTATAAACGGTCAGATTTCCTTTCTGCTCTTTGTCCGTTACAGTCTGTTTGGTCGTACTGCCAACTACTAATTTCACTCCATAAGAGGAAGCCTGGACAACATAACCTTCCGGTGCTGTGATTTCTTTTAAGTAAACAGTATCCTGTGTCTTGGTAAGAGTTACACGTGAAGAACCATTGCTGTCTGTTGGCGGCATCTTAACAATCAGCTTTGTGCAGGCGTTATCACTATATACTCCATACACGGCTCCGGCCAGATTTTTTCCAGTATCGCCATCTTTCTTTGTAATTTCAATAACTGCTTCTTCCGGCCAGTCAACTGTAATCTGCAGGTCAGAGGAATCTGTATAGTAGCCAAAACCAATGTCCTGTGAACTCTCCAATTTTAAGAGCATTGCATGGAAATCCAAAGGGAAATTAGATGTGATCGCATACTTTCCTTTCAGGCTACCCATATTGGCTGTTGTAGCTACAAGATGGAATTTCTCTCCACCCTTTACAGTGACATTTCCAGATGCCGTTTTTCCTGTGGTTTCATTAACAAGGCTTACTCCGTTCTCCAGATGAATGGTAATGGTAAATGCTTCATTTGCCTTCCAGGTAAAACTTTCTGTTTCCTTTCCCGTTGCATTAACGGAAAGTCCTGGAAGAAGTTTCATTGCTGTCGGATCAGGCATTTTAGCAAGAGCTGCTTTAATCTCTTTCAGCATATTTTTAGCGGTTGTAGAAAGCGCACCTCCAAATCCGGATTCGCCATCATATAAATAGTCAACCAGGTAATGCTGCATGGCTCTTGTCTCAGAACTGCATCCATATTTTTCCATAATGGATTTTACATTATATCCATTGAATGTATGTCCCCATCCTGGACCGCCATATCCATAGAATAAGGCTTTTCTCAAATATTTATCATCTCCGCCTTCATCCAGTTCAACCATATTTTTATATGTTGTCCCACTTGGAGGTGACTGCATGGAGTGCTGCATACAATACGCATTTACTGTATAAGTCTTTCCGCCTGCTTTGTAACGAACATATTTGTAGCTGTCATTTCCACCCTGTCCCATAACTGTATCAAACGGATGAAGCTGACCATCTGAATAATAGTAATATTTATTTGCTTCAATATTTGTTGCATCATCCCATGGAGTATCGGTTGCAAGTAACATGATACCGTTTTCTGCCTGATCCATGGAAACACTTAGATCAATGTCATCTGCTGGCATTTCAAAACTGAATTTATCCGATTCTTCGTGATAAGTCACCTCAGAATACAATAAATCTTCTGTATTCTCTGTCTGGTTTGCCTGTACTTTTGTTGTTCCTACTGCAATTAAGCTGCCTTGCGGCATATCTCCGGAAAATACAACGGTTTCTCCTGGCTGATACTGTCCATCTTCATGGTTCAGCTCAATATGAAATTCCTCTCCACGAACAATATTTACCTGATAATTTCCATCTGCATCTTCTGTTTTCTCTGTTCCATCTGTAAAAGAGTCGTCTGTCGCCTCTGGCATTTCTTCCGGATCTGTATCTGTAATTTCTTCAAATGTGCTGTCTGTATCCGGATTATCATCTATGGCAGGTTCTTCTGTTGAAACTTCCTCAGACGGGTTTTCCGGGATTGGTGTATCTATTGGCTCTTCCTCAACCGGAATTTCTGTCGGAGTTACTTCTTCATAGATTTCATCCTCTGACGGAATTTCTACATTTACCTCATCCTGCACAGGTTCTTCACTCTCTGCAGTGCCTATGGCTGGTTCCTCGCCTTCTGCTTCATTCTCATCTTCCTGGTTGCTTACAGATTCCTGATTCTCAGATTCAGCAACCTGCACCACCGCTTCCTTTACAATCAGCTTACGATTGATCTGATAAATTGGGTGGCCACTTACTGGCTCTACATAATAAACAGCTTTGTATGTATCTTCGTAATCTGTTGTAAAGTCCTGCTTTTCCTCATTTTTTGCCTCATGGAAAGTGATCTTCACCTTTTTTTCATCTGGTATTTCCAGTCCGGTAAAGTCTTTCTCCACTTCAAAAATGCTGCCTGTTTCCAGTTCCAGATCTTTTGCTTTTACCACCTCATCTGCATCAAGTTCATTTTTTACCTCTTCGTATAACGGTGGCTCTTCTGGCACTACATCTGCCGCATAGGACAGTATTGGAGATAGAATTGTAGATAACACTGTAAGCATTGCCAAGAATCCCGACAAAAATCTTCTCATATTTTTTTTATTCTTCATTCTTTTTTCCTTTCTTCCGTTCCGGGAAAATCAACTGAAACTTTGGATTTCCGGTTTCTGAAACCTCCATCTTTATAGTTGCTTCATACTTCCTTTTTGTTTTCTCTGATACCAGATCTTTGAAATGCACCTGCTTCTCACTCAGCAGCTTCCTGACAGTTGCTTCATCAAGTATTTTTCCCTGACTCTCAAAAAATCGGTTATTTTTCCATAAAGTAAAACTGCAATCACTTCCTGAACAATAATAATTTCTCTTTCCCACATAAACCTTATTGCCACATCTTGGGCATTTTCCAATTTCTTTCCGACCATCTGAAAATAGTTTCTGGTATTCTTCCACTGGCTGTCCATTATCACTTACCAATTTGGTAACCATTTTTTCAATTTCGAAGAGAAATTCTTCTACATTTTTCTGGCCTCTGGAAATCAGTGTCAGATCATTTTCCCATTCTGCTGTAAGTTTTGGTGATTTGATCATTTCCGGAAGAATCCTGATCAGATTTCTTCCATCTGCAGTCGGTAATATCTGCTTCTTTTTACGCTCAATAAAGCCTTTCTCAATCAGTTTTTCAATAATCGCTGCCCTGGTAGCCGGAGTTCCAAGCCCTTTTCTCTCTGCGTCTTCTATCATATCCGAGCTTCCAGCGTGTTCCATGGCACTAAGGAGCGTATCCTCCGTATAATGTTTCGGCGGTGCTGTAAAATGTTCACTAAATTTTACAACAACACATTCAAATACCTGTCCTATTTTTATATCTGGAAAATCACTTTCCTCCTCTTCTGGCTTTTCTGCATTTTTCCCATATGATTTAAAGAACCGTTCTTCCACTTCTTTCCATCCATATTGGAGAACATTCTTTCCAGATGCAGTAAACAGTTCTCCATGACAGGAAATTTCAGTCTTAATACTCTCATATATGTATTCCTGTTCCGATGCACATAATAACTTTGATGCAATCAGCATGAGAATTTCCTTTTCTCCACCCGGAAGTGCTTTTAAATCCATGTTTGTAATTTCTACCGTTGGTATAATTGCATGATGATCTGATACCTTTTTACTGTTCAAAATTCTCTTTATATCTGGTTCTGAACCCTTTATTGACATTTCAGGAAACATACTATTTACTGCCCCGACAACCAGAAGAGCATTTTCTTCCATATCATCTGTAAGATATTGGCTATCCGTCCTTGGATACGTCACCAGTTTCTTCTCATAAAGGCTTTGGGTATAGTCCAAGGTTTGCTGTGCCGTAAATCCAAGAAGACGATTTGCTTCCCTCTGTAATGTGGTCAGATCATATAATTTCGGCGGCTGTACCTTTTTCTTCTCTTTCTTTACTGAAAGAATCTGTGCAGTTTCATCCTTCATATCCTCCATCATCTGAACGGCAGCACTTTTCTCTTTTATCCGGTTGCTTACAGCATCCAATCCATCCATCAGAAGATGAACCAGATAATACTTCTCTTTCTGGAAGTTCTCGATGCTCTTTTCCCGTTCCACCAGCATTGCAAGTGTAGGTGTCTGCACCCGACCTACAATCAACCGATGGTGATACAGTACCGTAAACAGTCTGGTGGCATTAATTCCTACCAGCCAGTCTGCTTCACTTCGCGCCACTGCAGAATAATAAAGATCATCATATTCATGTCCATCTTTCAGCTGCTGAAATCCTTCCAGAATTGCTTTTTCCTCCATGGAAGAAATCCACAGTCTTTTAAAGGGAAGTTTACATTCTGCCTGGTTATATACCAGACGGAAAATCAACTCCCCTTCTCTTCCTGCATCTGTTGCACATATAACTTCTGTGATATCTGCTCTGTGAAGCAGTTCCTTTAAAACCCGAAACTGCCCTTTGGTACTTTCTTTAATCTGATATTTCCAATTCTCCGGAATCATGGGAAGTGTTTCATATTTCCATGCTTTCCAGTCATCCCGGTACTGATCCGCACTAGCCAGTTCAATCAAATGCCCAATACACCAGGAAACCAGATATTCTTTTCCTTCCAGGTAGCCATCTTTTACGTTTGTGGCATGAAGCACCTTCGCAATGTTTCTGGCTACGCTGGGTTTTTCCGCAATTACAAGCTGCAATTTTCAATCTCCTTTCTGCACCTGTCGCTGTAATTAAGTGAAACAAAGTTATTCCTCTGATTCTTCGTCTTCTACTTCACCTTCCATTTCATATTCTTCTAATTCTTCATCATCCTCACGAATTGTATCTTCCTCCTCATCGTCGTCCTCGTCCTCTTCATAATCAAAAGAAGTATTTCTTCCTTTCATAAATTTCCAATAATAGTAAGCACCACAAACTCCTGCCAGAACCAGCAGCATTAATAAAATCGTGCCGGAATTATTGCTTTTCTTCTCAGGTTCTTCCTTTTCTTCCGGTATGATCGTAACTTCTGGTTCCGGTATCTCTGTGATCTTCTCTGTTTCAAGTGGCAGTGCGGATTCTGCAATAGCCTGGTTCTGTGGAAGTGTGACCATGTTGGTATCCGTAAAGTTCAAAAGATCATTTTCGCCTACCTCTGTAAGAAGATAAACATTTTCATCCGTTTTATCCTTATCTACGATCAGATAAAAAACCTTATCACTTTTTGTCTTGATCGTATAAAATTCCTTTCCCCCTTTGTCCTGAACTGTTCCTGTTGTCATGCCGGAAGCAGAACTTTCTCCCTGCACCCGTCCGGTATCTGCTTCTGTATCCGTTTCATTTCCTGTGTTTTCTGGTTCTGTTGGTGCAGTAGCAGTCTCGTTCGTTGTCTGATGTTCCGTTACGGTTGCCGTAGCACTGGTGGGCTTACTTGCAGTTCCATCGGCTGGCAAAGAAGCTGCATTCTGCTCCGTTCCGGAAACCTCTGTATTCTCTTTTACTGCATCTGGATTTTCATAATAAGGGTTTCCTACTTTATAGATCTCTGACATATTTCCTGCTTTGTCTTTTGCCTGCAGGGTAAAGTATTCATAGGAAGTATCCGCTTTTTGCAAACGGACATTTAATGTATTATTCGTCAGTTCTGTGAATTCATTTCCATTGACATACAAAGCAGCAATTCCCGATTCCGCATCAACTCCCTGCACGATCAGTATCCCATTCTTCGCAGCCGCAATAATAGTTGGTTTGGTTTTATCAAAACACTCTATGTAACGATTCTGCTCATAAGTATTTCCATTCTGATCGGTAACTCTCACATAAACACTACAATTAGAAGAGATGGATACTTCCATATTTCCGGTTATGTCTGACCATCCTCCATTTTCTGAAAGTCTTGCTTCTACTTTTGCAATAGAAAAAGCACCTGTATTCTTTGTATCTTCCACTTGAATTTTTACGGTTGCCGTATCTGTCTGCCAGCCTTCGGGTTCTGTAAAGGTAATCCCTACTTCCGGTGTTTCCGTCACATCATTTCCTGCATCTTCCTGTGCCTGTTCCACTGGATCTGCAAGAATTTCAGCTTCTGATTCATCTGAAAAATCAACATCTTCCGGGCTGCTTTCTTCTGATGATTCCACTTCTACATTATCTGCCCATACAGTCAGACTTCCGGGCGAACTATAAAAGAAAGCTCCTGCCGGAAGTCCTGCTAACGTAGCTGCGGTTAAAAATACAGCTGCTCTTTTATGAAATTTCTTCATTTTCTGTCTGCTCCTTTTCTCTGGTTTCCAATATCTTTTTTTGTTCCTCCTTACTGATATCAATCATCAACTGAAGTTCCTCTGCGGAAACTCCATTGCTTCGGATAATTTTCAGATACTCCATATCCTCTGCCTGTTTCTTCTGTTCTTCCAGATCCCTTGCTTTTTTCTGTAGCTTTTCAATCTTAGCGTAGGTTCTTGCAAGTTCTTCTTTTATTCGTTCAATGTTCAAATACGCCCCTCCTTATGGCCTGCCAAAAGCATAAAAATGAGACTGCCAGTATGCAGAATTAATGGACGTATACTGAATTGGATTTCCACAATGGATCATCTGTCCATCTCCGGCATAAATTCCTACGTGGGTAACCGGCTCTCCCGCATCATACGTCCCAGTGAAAAAGATAATATCTCCTGGCCTTGCTTCTTCTGGTGATACAGGCATACAAATGTCATAAATTCCCTGTGCAGTAAGTCTTCCCATATTGCAGACACCCGAATTGGTAAACACATAGCTTACAAAACCAGAACAGTCAAAAGAAGTCTCCGGGCTGGAACCGCCCCATACATACGGCATACCAAGATATTTGTCTGCTTCCGCAAATAATCTCCGCACAGTCTCATCATCATAACTGCCGCCTCCAACATACAGCCCGCTATCTCCGGTACTGATATAAAAAACAGGATTATAATATTCCCCATCTTTGACCAGTTCCAAATATAACTGGCTTCCGGTTGCACTTCCTGTACTTCCCGTTGTACCAATTACAGTATCTGTTGTTACTTCCTGACCATTTGCTACCGAAATGCTCTGCAGATAAGCGTATTTAATCTGCACACCTTTTTTATCCTGCGTAACTACATAATTTCCAAAAGTTCCGCTATATCCTACATCTACAACAAAACCATTCATCGCTGACTTCACTTCTGTTCCCTGTCGTACATTAACCGTCACACCTCTGTGAAGTTGTGTCTGCCCGGTTCCATTGTTTACAGAATACCCATAATAGGTACTGATATAGGCATACCAGTTTAACTCAACCGGAGTTTTATATGTCTGTAAATTTCCTCTGTTGGAATAGACCTCTTCATAAATTTCCTGCTCATCCTCTTCCATTCTGGACAGAATAACACTTCTAAGCGGTTTTGCCTGAACAGAAACATTCAGTACATCTGCAGTTACTGTACGGGTAACTTCCACAGAGTTCTGATTGCCCTCTGCCAGAAAACATTCCCAGATCTGATGACCATGTGCCTCAGCTACTGCGTGATTATCATAATAAACATCAAACTGGACACCATACTGGGCAAAGTTTCCAGTATCTTCTACGGTGTACTCAATCCCATTCATCACTACTTTCGTCCCCATTGGAAGAAATGGGTTTGCAGCATCAACCGCAAGCGTATGATTAGCCTGTGGCATTGCCCCTGAAGCAGTAGGTCCTCCACTCCACACGCCACAGCAGATGGGACAATTACAGTATCCACTGGTCACAACATTTCCCAATGACTGCCCTACCTGTATTGTAGATGTTTCCTGCCGGGTTTCACTTTTTTCCTCTACGGTGATTCCGTACTGTAAAGAAAAAATTGTTTCCAGTTCTCCTTTTATCTCATCAAACTTAAAATCCCCATAACTGGCAGTCAGATAACTGATCAATGTATGAGGATCATGGCCGATTTCACCAATGTTATATCTGTATTCATCTTTTCCTGGATACCGGGCTTCCATCTGGTTTATTTTCTGTTGAAGACTGGCTTCCAACTGCGTATAATACAACTCTGCTTTTTCAATTTCGTCCGGATCCGCAATGTAACTGGAAGCGATTACCGTAGAAATTCCATTAGAAAACATAGCCGAACAGGAAGCAAATCCTGTCATTACGGAAAGAAGCAAAATCAATAACAACCCCATTGAGATCAGAGTAGTTACATTTCTTACAAATACTTCCTGTGCCTTTCTTGCAATTTTAGTAGCAAGATTTACTGACCGGATTGAGGTGTCTTTTGTTTCTTTTGCAATCTTCCCAGCCCGGTATGCCATCTGATACTCTCGCTTAATCCTCTGCTTCTGTATTAATTTTCTGATCAGCTTTTTCTGCATCTCTGGATGTTCTTCCAGATATTTCTGATATTGATACCTGGATGCACTCTTCCAGGCTCTTTTCTCTAAACGGTTTTCTTTATGTATCTGACTGCGGTTCTTCCGGATATTTCTACTGCTATGTTCCTGTAATATCCACTCACCTGAACGCACCAGCTTATGTGCTGCATCTACAGCACTGTTTTCCTCTTCGTCTTCGCCTGCTTTCTGATATACTGCATTTTTTAATGCTTTCTTTGGAACAGAAGACAAGGTTTTCTTTTTACCATCCGTTTTCCCTGTTTTTTTGTCGAAATATAAATGGTACTTTACCTTTGCTTTCTGTTCCTCATTTGTTTTCTTGGTATAAACAGAATCTTTCGGAATTTTGTTCTGCCTCTCAGCTTCCTGTTTTCTTGCAGCCTTATCCACTTCCTGATAAGTTTTTATTGTTTTTCGGCTATATTTCTGCTTTCCTTTTTTTCGGTTTGTAGAAACATCATTCTTCTCTGCCTGAAAATGTCCTCCATCTGTTTCAGCCGAAGTTTTCTTTTCTTTCTTCAGACTTCCATCTGTCTCCAGTTTTCCAAACTGCAGTCTCTGCTGTTTCTTTTTCTGTCGCTGATACTGGCTCCTGTGTTTTTCTTTGCGCTCACGTATTTCTACCGCTGAATCCACAGATACACCTGCAGGCTTGTCCCGGTATCTGTACCGTCCCTGTGTTTTTCGTTTTCCCGGAGGACTGTTTGCAGCCTCTTCTTTTTTGGCAGGATTTCCCTCCTGAACTTTTTCGGAAAATTGTTTCTTTTCAGCTTTTTTATGAGAGTTTTTCTTCTTTTCAGAAGTAATAAATGCCTGTTCTACATCCTTCTGTTTATAAGGCAACTCCTGATCGCTGTTTGTAACTTTTCTGGTCTCCTTTGTTGCAAGATTTTCCTCAACCAGACCATTTCTGGTCATACGGCTGACTTTCTTCTCTTTCGCCGTATATTTTTGTTTTCCCAATGTACCTCACCTCTGCTTTTTTGTCCGTTAAGTCTGAATCTCATCCGGTTTAGTACTCATCAAAGCATAGGTTCTGGTATCCTGCGGATATCTGTCTGCAAAAGGTATGATTACATTTCCGTAAAAAAGCAGCCCTTCTCCTGCATTACTGTTATTTACAAAAGAAATCTGATGCTTGGAAATATTCAATTTCTCCGCAAGGATCTTCTGATCCCCGCTGTGCTGATTTAACATCAGGATAAAATCACTGTTTCCCACAATACTTTCTACTGCCAGAGAGCCAAGAAAATCTGTTACATTCTGACTGATTCCTGTAATGATTCCACCCCACTTACGAAATCTCTTCCACATTTCAATAGAATAATTAGCAGTCTGTGGCTGGTTCAGCAAAAGGTGAAATTCATCCACATAATAACGGGTTGATTTCCTGCGACTGCGGTTCTGTGATACTCTTGTCCAAACCATATGCTGGACAATCAACATCCCTGCTTTTCGTAGTGTGGTTCCAAGTTCCCGAATATCAAAGCATACCACTCTGTTCTGCGTATCGACATTACTTCGATGGTTAAATACATTCTGCGATCCTGTTACATACAACTGCAGACTGTTGGCAATGTTCTGTGCTGCTGGTTTATCTGGTGCATAAAAGTTCAGACGTTCATAGAAATCCTGCAAAGTCGGCATATTTTCCGGTTTTGGATCATTGTAAAGATATTTTTTATAAATGTCTTTTACACACAGGTCAATCATGGAAACCTCATCACCATTTAATTCTGCATTTTGAGGTTTCTTCATAATGACCTCGCAGAAAGATGTGATAAACTCTGCTTTATCAGCAATAATGGTATCAATATCCTCCACATCGCCATTAATCCTGTATTTCTCCGGATGATAAATAACATCCAGGTTCACTTCCATAGGATTGATGTAATCATTACTTTTTGCACTGATTTTAATAACTTCACCATTTAAGGCATTTACCAGCGGAAAATATTCTCCCTCCGGGTCACAGATAATAATGTCATCGTCTGTAATCAGGAAAACATTGAGAATTTCTCTTTTCGTTGCAAAACTCTTACCGGAACCAGGAGTACCCAAAATCAGGCCGTTAGGTGTTTTCAATCGTTTCCGATCCACCATAATGAGATTGTTTGACAGTGCATTTAAGCCATAGTAAAGAGCTTCACCGCCTTGGAAAAGTTCCTGTGTGGTAAACGGAACAAAGATTGCTGTAGAAGTCGTAGTCATAATTCTCTGTATTCCAGTCTGGTTCATTCCCAGTGGTAGTGATGCCACAAGTCCCTGTTCCTGCTGATATTGAAGTCTCCGTATATTGCAATTATATTTCTGGGCGATTCCTGCAGTCTGATACACAATATTGTCCAGTTTTCTCTTATTGTCCGCTGTATTCATCAGCAAAAAAGTAAGTTCAAAAAGTTTCTCATTCCTGGACTGGATTTCATTGAGCAATCCCTCCACATCCTCTCCGTATGTAGAAATGTCCGTTGGAATAATATCCATATCATATCCGCTTCTGACCGCTTTCTTCTGTTCTTCAATTTTCATTTTCTGAATATTTGACAGCGTACTTTTCAGGCTTTTAATAGCTGCCTTGGGATCAATTGGACGCAGGTGCATATTGATGATAAGATTCTCTTCCAGATCCAGCAGATCTGCCAGCAGTTTATCCGTAAGTTCTGGTGATGTAATCTGTAAATATGACACGCATCCAAAAGTCTGTCCCATCCGAAAATAGCTGTCATTGCGAAAATCAAATCCGGTAGGTGCAATAAAGTCTTTTGTCTGCAGACCTGTTTTTGCAACCATCCCATAATGGAAATGGAAAGATTCTTTTGTGTCCATATTCATCACATCATGCAAGATTTTCAGACGTTCTACCCCATTTAAAGGCTCTGCCATGGCTCCCATCACCTTAAAATTATTCAATACACTGGCTTCAATTCTCTCCAGCCTGGATTTTGCATTTCGCAGATTATCCGCCTTAATGGAAAATGTAATATATTTTGTTTTTACAAGCCCATTATTTCCTTTGGAAAGCTGCATTTTCAACATATCCGAATATTCTTTCCGAATATCATTGAAACAGTCATCCTGCTCTGGAATATCAATATTTTTTGCATACTCATCAAAATTCACCTGTTGATTAAGAAATGTAATTTGTACCTCAACAGAGCTGTCAAATGAATTCAGGAACTCACAATAGTTCTCAAAAATAGCCGCTTTATCATCATTCTGCGCTAACTGGTAATTTATATCGTAAAACTGCACCATTTTTGAATAATAGTTATCATCCGTCCTGCAGATACCATCCTTATATATTTCCTTATATGGAATCGTATCCTGCGCTGTAAAAGGCTTCCTCTTCTTCTGATTCTCCGCTTTTATCATCCGAAGTTCTTTCAGACGCTTTTTTTCTTCTTTCGTAAGTCCGGTTTTCTGTTTCTTATTTTTTTCGGTCTGCTTTTTTAAGGAAATGGAACGGATTTCTCGCTTCCCTGGCTTCTTTTGCCTTTTTCTCAAGCCATGCACCCTCTTTCTCTAATTTATCGTACTCTATAATCCGGTCATATAAGTTTTGGGAACGATAGACCCTGATTCCAGGTCTTAAAAATTTCTGCCGGATAATGTGAAGCAATATTTTCTCTGCTGGAAATCCATCCTTTTCATACATTGCAAAAAAGAAAAATGGCAGCATCACTATGATCATAAGCGTTGCTGCCACATCTGTTCCCAGTCCTGCTTTTGTCAGCAAATAGACCGGAACACCACAAATTCCTGCCAGAGAAAAACATATAATTTGTCTTTTAGTTAAATTCAGTGCTAATTTTGTCTTTATTTTTGAAAAATCTTTCGGCACTGGAACATATGCCATATTCTTGTTTCCTCCTAATGTGCATTGAAGATTGATTTTGCCAGGGAACTGGTCTTAAACAGGCTGAAACATAAAATAACTGTATATGCTGCAACTGACCAGATAGCTGTATGAAGATTATCCGCAACTGTAATAGCATTTACCAGAACTGCATAAATCGCAACACATACCATCATAAAAAATCCCTGGAATCCCAACGCTAATAATGCCTTCACGTAATTATTTCCAATACTTCCCCATTCCCTGTTCGTAAATGTTGAAAACGGAATAGGTGCCACAGAGACATAAAGATATATTTCTATCATTCGTCCATATAAAATGACGGTAATCAGGACTGATATGATTTTTAGACATAAACTGACCAGCATCGTTTCCAGACCAAGCCCCAGTAATTCTCCGATTCCCATATCTTCAATCTGCGTTTCAAGAAGCGTTTTCAATGCTTCTGTAACATCAATAGATGCGGAACCGGTTATCATACCGCCAGCATTGGATACCACATGATTCGCTACATCAAAAATTGCCATCGCAATATCAAAAGTATGAGTAACCAGATATACCGCTACCCACATCTTAAAAATGTATTTGAAAAACATAAACGTATCCGTATCGTGCATATTGTTTTTTTCCATAATCATGGAAATCAGCTCATAACACAGTACAAATGTAATAATCATCCCCGCAATGGGGACAATGACATTATCCGACAGATTTTTTATCATGGAAAAAATGCCACTGTTCCAATTTTGGGGTGTTTTCCCAACCTCTGTAGCAATCGTTTCTACTTTGGTATTTACATCGGTGAACATGGTATCCAGGTTTGATGTGATCCAGCCTGTTAGCAGATCCTTTATGAACTCTGTTATTTTTTCGGTTATTCCACCCATTTATTTATCCAAACAAAGTTGCAAGCTGTGGAATCAGGTTTATTCCAATCAGTACGATGCCACCGCCCGCCATCAACTGTTTTATTCCTTGTGACTTTGCACCCGGATTGTCCGTTCCATATCCTTCCAGCA
>OGQT01000948.1_pt1 | contig 24453 bp, 10 predicted proteins | sample 1553261 | NCBI WGS metagenome assembly OGQT01 (sample SAMEA2579992, study PRJEB22360) | human gut metagenome | biome: human gut; feature: human-associated habitat; material: faeces | place: Denmark | collected 2008/2010
GCGGGGAGCCGTACCGTATGCCGGGGCCGGAGTCGCCGGCTGACCGTATGACGGCTGAGCGGTTTGGGCCGACTGTGCGGTCTGGCCATGCTGGCTGTATGCGGAAGCGTTCGGATCGTACGCCGGAACGGCAGGCTCGGCCGGCTGAGCGGGCTGAGTGTATGCGGCGGAGTTCTGATCGTATGCGGGGGTTTCCGGCTGCGACTCCGGATGGTTCATCTGCGCATCGTTCTGTTGTGGAATGTACGGTTGGTTGTAGTCGGCCTGGGCTGCGTTATCCGACGTTGGATTGTTGACTTGACCGGCACCATTGAAATCGGCGTTGTTATCACTCATGTCTCAACAATATCCCAAAGTTTGCCCATTTCCACCCGATTCCACCTTAGGTGGCCCCTGAAAAATCCCCGAATATGCGAAGACGCCCGCCGATTCGGGAAAAACCCTTTTCGGTGGGCGTCTCAAAGGATGGGACGGAAGTCGGAATCAGCCGATTTCTCGGCTTTTCGAACCGTCACATGCCGTCACATATCTTTATATGTCGTCTCACATGCGCGCCAGAATGTCGCGACCGACCTCGTCGGTGGAACGCGTGGTGGAGCCGAGCTCCTCGATGTCGGCTTCCACGGCGGTATGGATCTTCTTGGCGGCATCGTCGAAACCGAGATGCTCGAGTAGCATGGCGGCGGACAGGATGGCCGCGGTCGGGTTGGCCTTGTTCTGGCCGGCGATGTCCGGAGCGGAACCGTGGATCGGCTCGAACATGGACGGATACTCGTTGGACGCGTTGATGCATCCCGAAGCGGAGTAGCCGACGCCACCGACCACGGCACCGGCCTCGTCGGTGATGATGTCGCCGAAGAGGTTGTCGGTCAGGATCACGTCGAAGCGGGACGGGTTGGACACCAGGAAGATGGTGGTCGCGTCGATGTGCAGGTAGTCGTGGGAGACCTTCGGGTATTCCTCGGCCACCTTGTCGACGATGCGCTGCCACATGTCGCCGGCGTTGACCAGCACGTTCTTCTTGTGCACAAGGGTCACATGCTTCCTGCGCTTCATGGCCAGTTGGAAGGCGTAACGCACCACGCGCTCCACACCGTAGGCGGTGTTGATGGAGACTTCGGTGGCCACCTCGTTCGGGGTGCCACGGCGCACCGCGCCGCCGGCACCGCAGTACAGGCCTTCGGTGCCTTCACGCACGACCACGAAGTCGATGTCACCCGGGTTGGCAAGCGGCGAGGTAACGCCCTTGTACAGCTTGGACGGACGCAGGTTCACGTACTGGTCCAGGTCGAAGCGGAGCTTGAGCAGCAGGCCGCGTTCCAGAATGCCCGCCTTGATGCGCGGATCGCCGACGGCACCCAGCAGGATGGCGTCGGTCTTCTTGATGCGCTCCTCTTCCTCTTCCGGAAGAATCGCGCCGTCGCGCAGGTAACGCTCGGCACCAAGATCGAAATTCTCGTAATCGAATTCGGCGACGCCCTCGGCCGCCTTCTCCAGAGCCTTCTGGGCCCACGGAGTCACTTCCTTGCCAATGCCATCGCCTGGAATGACGGCGATGGTGTACTTCTTTGCAGAATCACTCATAGCACGCGACTCTAGTCAACGGACCAGCACGTGGACACGTAACGCTCAACTAGTGGACACTCCTTGCCGCGTTCATGTGCGAATACGGTTTCACCCGGCTTCAAACGCCACGAACAACGAACGATCCAATGATCCGGACGCAACAATCCATACACCGTACATGAAAAAAGGGGGCCGACCTGAAGGCCGACCCCACCCTTGGATTCCAACACTCAGCGAACGCTCTTGGGTTTCACATAATCCTCGGCGACGGAACCGAAATTCGTGCCCGAGAATTTGCCCGATTGTCTCACTATGGCATCGAACGCTGCCAACCCGTTCAATCCCGTGTAGGAATCGGAATACGCGCCGGAATAGCTCGCCGAAGATCCCGTCGAACCGGACGATTCCGGCTTCACTACCCTGTTCTCCCGCGACCACAACGCATACAGCGTGCCGTCGCGATCGATGGGCATCAACGATTTCCCGGACGAATCAAAGGAGACCACGCTGACTGCGAGCGCGTCGTCTTTCACCGTGCTCCACCCTTCGAAGGTGTAGCCGTCAAGCTGAGGCTCGTTGGCGATGTCCGCCGTGGGCGAGACCAGCGAATCACCGTCGTAGACTTTCCGCTCGGCGTACAGGGTCTTCGCATCCTTGCCGGCGGGCGCATGCCCTCCGTTCAGATCGAAGGTTATGGTCCACTGGTGCGCGGTGCGCACCCACTGCGCGGTCAGGGTGATGTCGCCGGTCACCTTCGAGCCGAAATCGTAGCTTTTGCCGTCATACTGCCAGCCGGTGAACCGGCAGTCGTCGCGTGTCGGCGACGGATCAGGCGCAACGGCCACTCCTCCCTCGTCCACGGTCTGGCTGTTCACGGCACTGCCGCCGGCCGTGTCGAAGGTGACCGTCCATGTCTTGACCCACTTGGCATACAAGGTCATGTCGGCGGTTACGGCGGTGCCAGCATCATAGTCCGTCTTCCGCTGTTCGTCGCTGGTCAATCCTGCGAAACGATATCCACCGCGGGAAGGAGCGGAATCGGGGATCGTAAGCTTCTCCCCTTCCTTGACGAACAACGTCATATCCTGCGGCAGGTCCGACGAATAATCGTCGCCGTCATTCAAATGAATGGTGACGGTATGGTACGTCGCGCCCGCATCATCCCACTTGGCATACAGCGTGATACCGCCGGTGACGGGCATGCCGAAACCGTACGGCGTGGTGCCGGCCGCATCCGTGGTCCAGCCGACGAACGTGTATCCGTCACGGGTCGGTGTGGCAGGTTGCGTCGCGTAACCACCGTACGCAACCTGTTGCGCATCGACCGCGCTGCCGCCTTGCGAGTCGAAGGTCACGGCGTACATGTTCGGCGTCCACTTCGCATACAAGGTCACATCATCGTTCACCGCAGCCGTGAAATCGTATTCGCTACCCGAAGTGTCGGCGCTAGTATACCATCCCGCGAACGCGTATCCCACGCGCTCAGGATTTTCCGGTCGTACGGCCGATTTCCCTGTTTGCACCTGTTGTGCGGCGATCTCGCTGCCGCCTTGGACGTCGAAGGTCACGGTTTTCGCTTCCGTCCACTGCGCATACAACGTTATCGGCGCGCTCACCGTGGTGGCGAAATCATACTCATGTTCACCGGCCACGTCCGTGGTCCACTTCGAGAACACGTAGCCGTCGCGAGTAGGCGTTTCGGGAACGCTCGCAGTGCCTCCGATGGCGACCGCCTGTGCGGGAACGCTGCTGCCGCCTTGGGTGTCGAAGGTTATTCCGGCCACGTTCACCGGATGCGTGTACACGGTCGGATCCCCGCTGACGATCCAGAATTCCGCGACGCCGTTTTCCACGTTTCCCGCGGTCATGCTGATCACGGATTCCGGAATCTCGCGATCGTTGTCGTCGCAGTCCTTGCCGGTCCATGATGAGCCACCGTTGCGAATGATGAACCATGGGTTGCGCACGCCTTTGGCTGTCTGGCTCAGCGTGTATTCCGCGACCTCGCCGAATTCGTCATGGGAGGTGAATTCCTGGGATTCGCCGCTGGTGCTTTCCGCATACCAAGACCACAGATCCCAGCCTTTCCACGCGTCGGATTCCATGCTGTATTCCTGATAATTGCCGTCGGGACGGTAATAATGCAGTTTGATGGTCAGGTTTTTCGGATTTTTGATGTCATTCGGCTGCGGTGTCGCCGAGGGAGACGCTTTTTCCGAGGATCGGTCGGAAGCGGTATCGGGTTGCGCGCCGTCCACCCACGCTTCGATGGCACCGCTCACATGCGCGTCACCGAATTTGGCGAGTTTCCACACGCTCGCCTCATATTGTTCGACGGTTCCCGCGGACGCTCCAGTCGCATCGGCACCATCCACGATTCTGAAATGCACTGTTGCCAGATCGCCGTCCAGTTCGCCGCTGGCTTTCCTGCCGTATTGCGTTGGCGTGCTTTCGAATGGAATATACGTGGCGCTTTCCATGTCGTCGCCGTTCCACACCTTCACGCCGGATGCGTTCTCACCGACGCCGGAGACGGAACGGAAGTTGACGGTCACTTTGGTTTTCGCCGCATGGTTGCGCGTGTAGGGCACGCCCGTCTGCTGCCGGTGCCCGCTGACGTTGATCATAGTGGCGCCGACCTGTGCCGTATATTCCGTTCCCCGCTTGCCCCCGTTCCAGTCCGTGGAGTCAGATTCCCCGGATTGTGTGGATGCGAAATGGTATTTCACCGCGCTTAGGTTGGCCCCTTCCGGCAGATCGGCCTTATACCAGCCTGCCGCATTCGTGGAATCGGCTACATCGACCGCGCTCATCGCAATGCTACCGCTGCCGTTGTCGGACGTGTAACGCACATACACCTGCCCGTCCCACGATTCGTCGGGCTTGTAGTAGATGGTGAGGGTTTTGTCACCTATCAGCGAACTGTTCGGCGAATCCTTGTATTGCGGAGCGTAGGTGCCGCTAGGTTCCGTGGTTTCCGTCCACGCGCCCTTGACCGCACCGGCATAGATGGCAATGGCGCTTCGTTTGCCGATGGTCGCTTTGGCGTGACCGCCGCTGACGGTCACGGTTTGCGAGCAGGTGCGGGAAGCGTACACGTTGCAGTATTCCCCGTCCGGCAACGATGTCGTATAGTCGACGTCATGCTCCTGCAGGGTGTTGTTCAATGCGAGCAGACCCTTGCTTTTCCCGTTGGCGTCAACCCTTTCGAAGGCGATGTCGTTGGATCCGGATTCCTGCCAGTTGCTTACGCTGGTGCCGTTCACGGCATTATGGAATTTGATCATGCCTCGGATTGACGTCCACCGCTGTTGGCAGTTCCAATCGCCATACTCCATCTGCGTTGGGTCCTTTTGCGTGGAGCACACGTCGTCCATGCTGATTTTCGGCACGGTGGTGTCAGTCGAATCCTTGACGCCGTCATCATATTGGGTGCTTTCATTGAATGCGTAGTCTGAAAGGATCTTCGGATGCCCGTAGTCGTACCCGAGCATGAACGCGTTGGCGAGCTCGTATCGGGCGCCGGAAACGGGTTTGAGCGTTTCCGAACCGCGTGCGGTATCCCAGTTGGACACGAATACGGTGGCATTATCGGCGTCGTCGAGCAGATCGCTGGTGATGTTCTTCAAATTGGTGATGGATCCGTTGAAATCCTTCAACAATGAGTACGCGTACGAGAATTCGGTGACCTGTCCGTTCTTTTCGTATCGTTCCGGCGCGAATTTTTCGGATTCTCCATTATGGTAGATGACTTCCTGCGACCATGGGAAGCTTTGTTCGTCCGTAATGCCCGCTTTGGTCATGAACTTGCGTTTGATGGATGCGATGTCGTTGGGATCCATATGTTTTGCGGAGTCGATGCGGAATCCGCGTACGCCGTCTTCCCATAGGTGCGCCAAGTATTCGGCTTGGATGTTTTGCACGCGGTCGCTGCCGGTGTTGATGTCCCACATGGTCGACAGTCGGCAGTTCCACACTTCGTCGGCGTTGGTGTAGTCGGAGATGTTGTCTGACACGTTCGACTTGCAGGTGTGGAAGTCGCCGCTGGGAAGGCCGTATTGGTGGTTGTTGCCGCTTTCCTCATACTGGTAGATGCCGATTCCCGGGTATCGTCCGTATGATCCGTTGTATTCGGTTCCGGCCACGCCATACTGGTCGTCAACCCATGACACGTCATGTCCGGTGGTGTGGTTGAGCACCATGTCGGCCACGATTTGCACGCCAGCCGCGTCGCATTGGCTGATCATGGTTTTGAACTCGTCTTCCGTACCGAAACGCGAGTCGAGTTTGTAGCTGACCGGCTGGTAGACGGTCCACCATTGCGTGCCTTGGATGGATTCCTGCGGCGGGGAGACCTGCACGTATTTCACGCCTTCCGGACCATAGGTTTTCGTGCATTCGTCGCCAATCGTCTTCCATGATTGCTGGAATGCGATCATGGTCACGTCAGTGGCTGCCGGATTGGTCGGATCGTCATTGCCAAAAGCCACCGATTGCGCGCTGAGCCCCGCGAGGGAAAGCGCCAGGCCAAGTGCCGCGGCCGCGATGCGGCGCACCGAACGCATGCCGGTATGTCGTGCAGCCGCGTGACGGGCCATGCGGTAATCCATCCGATTCCCCTGTTTCGCTCCGTGACGCCTCATCGCGCGTCTCCTTCCTTGTTGGTCTTGTTACGTTTGGCGATGCCGTAGCCCATGCCGATCATGCCGAGCGCCACTACCGCGAGAAGTGTGCCGTAGCACCATCGTTGCCCGCCCGTGGAGGGAAGCACGATGGAGATGGTGTTGGTGATGGTGGAGATTCCGGTTTTTCGGTCATCGCTGATGACCGGCTGGCAGTAGCCGTCCACTCCGCTGATCGCTTCGCCCTTTTCGTTGGTTTCCTTCACCGTGTACACCTTGTTTTCATCTAGGTCGGTGAACGTGTATTGCCAGTTGTTGCCGTCGCTCAACGCCACCGTCTTGCCGGTGGATTGGCCGTTCGCATACAACGTCGCATATACCGCTTTCGGACGTTTGCTGCTGTCGCCGTAGTCCTTCCACACTTTATGCACGCTGTGGCTGGTATGCCCCGGCGTGTAGGTGTTGGTCAGCGTGTACGCCCAGGATTCCGCATTCTGACCGCTTTCGCTTGTTTCATCCGCCTTGTCGGATTCGCCCGACTCGTTGGCCTTGCCCTCGGCGCCGTCAGCCGCAGCGACTTTGCCTCCGGTGAGCGTCGGCGTGTAGTTCTTCACGGCCTCTTCGGTCACCGAATACTGAATTTCCTTGCCCTTGTAGTATTTGGGCAGGTTCGTGAAGGTGTAGGTCCACGTGTTCGCGCTCACCTCTTGCGAAGTGGTCGCTTCGCTTGTTCCGTCAGCCCCGTTGACGTTGGCCGTGGTGGCCTGCGTCGCTTTGGCGTTCTCCGAGGTCAGCACCATGCAGCTCACACCCCATGGATTCGTGCCATCCGTCGCGCTGGTGTTCTTGCACTCGCTGTTGTGTTGCGGTGAGGGCCATCCGGGCAGCGTCTGGTTCTTCGCATCGGTCCACACGCTGGAAAGCACCCAGATCGTGGCCTTGTCGCCCGGCCGTTTCACATTGCTGGGCGCATCAGTGTCATCCCACGTCTTGTCCACGCTCAATGTCGTGGTTTCGGGCGTATGCGTGTTGGTCACATCGAACGCGCAGGATTTGACCGTGCTCGTCACCGCACAGCGTGTTTCCGTACCGCCGGCGAGCGTCACGTCGCTTGCCGTATAGCCATCTACGGATTCCTCGGTTACCGTATACGTGTACGGATTGTTGTACAGGTTCTGCTTGGGAAGACCTTCGAACGTCCACGATTGCGTGTTGCTGCCGTTGGTTCGCACGGTTTGCACCACCAATTGTTCGGTCACGTCTTCCGTTTCGTCGGTACTGCCGCTCTTCGGCTGTTTGCTGGTTCCCCAAATATGGAAGGTCAGCGTCTTCGGCCGTTTGCCATCGTTGTCATCCTGATCGTTCCACGTTTTGTTCACCGTGATGCTTGCCGTTTCCGGCTCCCGAATGTTCAATACCGTGAATTCGGCGCCGTCGATGTACGGACGTTTGATCACGGAAACGCGGTATTCCTTACCTGTGAGCTCTTGGGTCAGTTCCTCGTCAACCGTGTAGTTGTACCTGTTGCCGTCCGCATCATATCGGGGCAGATCGGTCCACGTGTACGTCCAGTCGCTGGTGTTCTTGTTGTCCAACGTCCGCGTGTACTTCGCATCTTGCAGCTGCTTGGAGTTGCGCAGCAGGTGGAATGTCACCGATGTCGGACGCTCCGAATAGTTATGGTCGGACCAGATTTTGCGCACGCGCACCATGGTCGTATCCACGCGATCCTCGACGCGGATGGTGTTGCCATCCACCAGCTTGCCGTCCACGTATGCTTCGCCGCGGGAAATGGTGAAGTTGACCGCGTTCGCCTTTTCATACCCGACCGGCGCCTTGGTTTCGGTGAGCTTGTAGACGCCGTCCTGCAGCTGGAATTGTTTCGGCAGTCCGCCGCCGCTGGTCCAGGTGATCTCGTCGATCGTCTTGCCTTCGAAAGTTTTGCCGGTTATGGAGAATTCCGCTCCAGCCAGCTCGGCACCGCCGCCGACCTTGGTTTTGGAGAACAGGATGCCGCTTTTGCCCGGCTTGTCTTTCATGACGACGGTATTGGAATCCTGCTTCTTACCGTCGATGGTCACGCTGCCGTCGAGCCCGACGCTGAATACGATGTCATCCGCGGTTTCATAGCCGTCCGGCGCCACCTTTTCACGCAGGGTGTAGGTGCCGGGTAGCAGGGTGAGTTCGCCGGGTTCGCCGCCTTTGCTGGTCCAGGTGATCTCGTCGATCGCCTTGCCATCCAAGGTGGTGCCGGTGATGCTCATCTGCGCGCCGTCGATATTGGTGATGCCACTGGTGAGACTGTTTTTATTGACGGTCACCTGATGCGTCCGGTACTGGTCGGTCATCACGATGGTATTGTCCTGCACGTCGGCATATGTGCCATCGGTTTGCTTGATCTGCACGCTGAGCTTGCCGGTGACGGCGTCGCTCACGACTTTGAATTCGACCGGATCCGCTACCAGATAACCATCCGGCGCCTTGGTTTCGGTCAAGGTGTAGGTGCCGGGCTTGAGCTTGATGCTCTTCGACTTATCCCGCTCACTTACCCAGGTCTGCGTTTTGAATTCGGTGCCATCATTCAGCGTACCGGTGAGGCGCATGGTGGCACCTGCGATCTCCGTACCCTTGAGGTCCTGCTTGGAGAACCACACCTCCTCGTTTTCGGGGTGGTGCGTGTTGGTGATGGCGAAACCTTGGGTTTGCGAGCCGGTGATGTGCGTGGTGTAGCCGCTCACCGTATCTTCGCGTATGGTATACACGATCTTCTTGCCATCCTCGTAGACGGGCAGATTGGTGAACGCGCTGTCGTTCCGCCAGTTTCCAACCGCATCGAGTGTCACGCTTTGATCGGTTTCCTCTCCGTTTTTCAACAGATGCACGGTTACGCTGTCAGGGCGCTTCTGGTCCTGGTTGTCGGCGTCGTCCCATGCTTTTTCAACGCCGATCGACGTGGTTTCGGGCGTGTGCGTGTTGGTGCATTGTTCGGTGGCAGCCGAACCGTCGGTGTTGTATTGCACGTCAGCGCATTGCGAGTCGTACCCGCCCAGCGTCGTGGTTTCGACGGCCATGTAGGCCGCGGTTTTGCCGTCGACTTTCACCGGCAGTCCCGTCCATTGCACGTTATCGTTCTTGTCGGGATTGAGTATGCGGCTTTGCCCGTCGACTTTCGTATAATCGGCATCGCCGTCGGTCTTGCGGTACAAATCGAAGGTGACGGATGCACGTTTGCCGTCCTGGTTGTTATTGTCGTTCCATGTTTTCGTAACAGTCAACGACGTGGTTTTCGGTGCGTCCTCCGCCTGCACGTGACCGATGCCGTCGCTACCGGTCACATTTTTGCCGTCGACGGTGATGGTGCCGTCTTCGCCGACCAGAATGATGATCGGATCCATGACTTGGTATCCGTCCGGTGCGTTGGCTTCGGTCAGCTTGTACCGTCCGGGCAGGAGTTCGAGCGTTTTCGTCTCGCTGCCGGAGGTGGTCCATGTCCAATCGGATTCCACCTGCGACGATCCGACACGAGTCAGCTGCATGGTGGCACCGTCGACGGGTACACCGGCATTCGCCGCATCCACCTTTGTGAATTGCACCTTGAACTTCGTTTTGTGGTCGTTGCTGCAGTTCCAACGGTAGTTGCCCAATGTGGTCGTCTTGCCGTCGCTGTCTTTGGCTACGGCGACGATCAATTTGCCGCTTTGCCCGTCTACGGTAACGGTTTTGTTGTCGTATCGTCCGTCGTATGCACCGGCAGCGGTCTGCGCGTCATGTCCGGGGAATATCACATAGAGCGGAGCGGATTTCTCGTATTGCGAATCAGTGCTGCCGGGCACTTTGCCGTCCGGACCTGTCAGCTCGGTGACCTTATATACGGTGTCGTAGTCCAGCTGCAGTCGGTCGGACAGTCCGTTGGATGCTCCTGTGGTCAGCTGCTTGGTGATTTCTTTGCCAACCGTACCATTGCAGGTGACGTCGGCATCGGCCGTAGACGACACGAAGTTGCATCCGGTGACGCTTTCCACTTTGAAGGTGGCGCTGCCCGCCGGCTTGCCGAGATCGCCATCCGCGTACTTGTAGATCTGCAGTGTGCTCTGGTCGTATTTCATGCCGCCTTTGCTCTGCTGCACGGTTCCGGTGATTGTGTTCTGCGAGGTTCCGCCGTTGTTCTCATACCCGGCGAGCACGATTTTGTTGCCGCCCAGCGATCCGAAGCTTTCGCCTGGTTTGAGCTGCACCGCGGCCGTGTAGGTGATGGTGCATGCACGGGCGTCGGGAATGGAGAACACTAGTTCGCGGGTCTGCGGATTGTATGACCATGTTGCACCGTTGATGGCGGTTCCATTGTCGGAGTCCATGATCGACACGCTGTTGGCGTTGAGGTCGAGTGCCTGACCCATGGTGTCGGTCAGAGTGAGGTTGTTGCCTTTGTTAAGCGTGTCCGCATTCGGGTTGACTTTGACCGTGTAGTTCACGTTCGGCGCGGTCGTGGCATCGTATTTGCCGTTTTTGTCAAGAAGTTTCGGCTTGCTCGCGCCCACTGTGGCGGAAGCGTCGCCTCCGGCGCTGCCATCAATGTCGATGTGCGCCTTGTTCTCATAATTTCCCCAATCAGGTGCGGTGATCGGGTCGATGCTCGTCTCATACACGATGAGCACACCAGCCGAGGTCTTCGCCTGGCTGAACGCCGGGGTACCCTTGGCTATGGTGAAGGTCACCGTGCCGTCGCCGTTGTCTTTGGCGCTCACTCCGGACAGCATTTTTGTGGTGCTGGAAGCGTCGAAGATCTTCAACGATTTCGCGTCGTACCGCGTGTGGACGGGCAACGTATCGGTCACCACGATGTTTTCGGCGTCCGACATCACGTCATGCACTTTGATGCGCCAGCGGATCACGCCTTTGGAGTTGGCGGTGTAGCCGTACCCGTATTGGTCCCAATACTGGTTGGCGTCTTCCTTGCCGAGCACGTCGCCGCGATGCTGGTGTTTCGCCGTGGAGGTTTTGTTCAATGCCGAAGCTCGGTTCCACACGGTTTCGTCGGTCACACCGTCGTTGACGGTGGACTGGTATTGCACGTACACCGTAGTGCCTTTGGGCAATGATGCGAACACGATGGTGAATCCCCTATCGGTGGCCTCTGTCGTGTATCCGCCCGCGTATTGCTGCGTCAGGGCGGCGTCGGTGTACACTTTAATGCTGTCTTTCACCAAGGTTTGCTTGGATCCCAGATCCTTGCCGCTGTCGTCCACATCCAGCTTGTCGGTCAGTTCGGCGTTGGTGAGGTCTTCCAAGGCTTTCATGCTGGTCACCCACGTCAGGTTCTTCGCTTCGGATGCCGGCGACGTGCATGTTTTCTTCAGTTCGACCGCGTCCGTGCCGAGTTGAGGTTCGGCCGTGGCTGTTTTGCCGGTTCCATCCTGAGGTTTTACGGTGACTTCGTTCTTGTATTTCTGGTGTTCGCCGCTTCCTTCGACCGGCACGTTTTTCGCTTCGGTCCAATACTGGATTTGGAAATGGTCGTAGCCGCCGGAGGGCAGGGTCACGGTGCCTGCTACGAGATCGCTCCAGCTAAGTTTGATGTAATGCTGCGGATTGTACGGGTCGTCGTCCGTATATGCGCCGGGCGAGCCGGTCGGACACACGGATTTCCAGTCGCCGCTGTTGTAGCAGCTGAGCACCAGATCTCCGGTCGGTTCCTTGAGGTTGTTCTTGTCGAGCAGATCTTTGACGGTGGCTCCGTCGACGGATTGGCCTTCGCCAGCGCCGATGGTGATGTTCCAAGTGAAGCCTTGCGTGCCATTTTCGTCTTTTGCTGCGGTTGCGCTTTTGTTCACATACCAGTCGCTGTAGTTGAACCAGATGGAGTTGCTGGTTTCCTTCTTGTTGACGTCTTCGTTGCTGGAATAGGTCACCTTGTTTTTGTTTTCGGTGGCATTGCTGCAATTGCCGGCCTCGCGGCATGCCTTGATGACGCTGTCTTTGTCGGCGTTCACCGAGTAGCGCACGTATAGTTTCTCACCGTCGCCCATGGAGCCGATGGTGACGTTGAAATTATGGTCGTCGGTTTTGGAGGATTGCCATGCGCCCGTGTATTCGTTCTTGCAGTCGGCGTCGGTGTAGATGTGCACGGATCCGTCCACGAAGGTCAGCAGGCCGCCCATGGTGTCGTCTATGGTCACGCCGGTGTTCGTGCCTGTAGAGGTCACTTCCAAAACGAAATCGTAGGTGGATGCGTCGGAAGTGGAGATTGCCGGGCGTTTGACCACGTTGACCCTGTGTTTGCCCTCCACGTTCACGGTGATGGTGCCATATCCGGGGAAGGTAAAGCTGGTATCGCCGCCAGCCGAACCACCGGTTTTGTTCGAGGTGATGGTTCCGTCAGTGGTCACGAACGCTTCGATGTTGGACCCCGCCGATTCGCCGCGGGTGTAGGTGGCCACCATTTTGTCGCCGTCGATGGTGTAGTAGCCGACCACGTCGCCACCGTTGTAGATCGGGTATTTCTCGTTCGATTTGTATTCCAGATTGCTGGGAAGGTCGTAGACGAAGGTGTCGCCCTCGTTGATTTTGACGTCGTTCGGCACTTTCCAATGCAGTTCGGTGCGGATCTGATCACCGTAGTTGACCTGCATGCCGGAAATGTACGGCTTCCACGTCTTGCCTCCGTCGGAACTGATTTCGAAGGAGGTGTCGTCCTTGTCAACCCAACCGAGATCGCTGATATTGTATCCCTCAGCATACGCGCGTTGCGGCGCTGCGATCACACTTGCGAAGATCATCGCAACGATTGCCACCAACGCGGCAATCGTTGTCATTCCATGCCGCTCACTTACGGCTTTATGCATGCCTGCCATTCTTCCCCCTGGTCGCAATGCAATCTAGTCGGTTTTACCCGTAAACCTGCTATTTCTCTGGACCCTACTAGACCACCCCACACAGACAATGAAACACTCTGAAAACAGGTGCAAGCATGACCTTATAAAAGGTTTAACATGCCGTCAAAAGTTGGAAAAAACGTTTGACGGAACACCCCTAAATCGGAGGATTATGCAAGAAACGCCGAAAACAATCACCCGAGCTGTTTCAATGTTTCATGAAACAAACTGCAAATGGAAGCGTTTGCAAAACGGGGTGCGTCATACGGTGCACCCCGTCACATAACAACAGACCGTTCCGAAACCGACCTCATCCGAACATGAAAGGTCCCACAAACCGGATCAATGCGTGATACCCATCATCGAAAGACACCAAGCATTCTCATAGGAGATCTCCTCCCACTGCTTGTACCTTCCAGACGTACCCCCATGACCAGCCTCAACCTCAATCTTCGCCACGGCATCCACGCCCGCACGCTGCAGTCGGGCCAACCATTTCATCGGCTCCACATACAGCACACGAGTGTCATTCATCGACGTGGTAATGAAAATCTTGGGAAAAACCGCAACCCGCGCATCATTTGCATCAGACGGCGCATTCTCATACGGCGTATATTCCTTCATATACCTGTACACGTCCGCATTATGCAGCGGATCGCCCCACTCATCCCACTCCGTAACCGTCAACGGCAACGACGGATCAAGAATCGACGTCAACGCATCCACAAAAGGCACATCCGCCTCAACGCCCGCGAAACATTCGGGAGCCATATTCGCCACGGCACCCATCAACAGGCCACCGGCGGAACCGCCATCGGCCACCGTGCGAGCAGGCGACGCCAAACCGGCACGCTGCAACGCACGCACGGCATCAACGAAATCCTCAAACGAATGCTTCTTATTGAGCAAATGCCCCTGCTCATACCAGGCACGACCCATCTCACCGCCGCCGCGAATGTGCGGCACCGCATAAAGCACACCACGATCAAGCATGCTGATGCGAGACACCGAGAATCCCGGATCCGAACTGATCTCATACGCGCCATACCCGGTAACGAACATCGCCGAATCACACGCGGGCACATCCCTGCGCCACACCAAGGAAACAGGAATGCGCTCGCCATCGCGGGCGGTAACCCACACCCTGCGCTCCATGTATTCGCGCGGTTCAAATCCACCAAGCACCGTGGCACGCTTCAACAGGCGATCCTCGCCGGTCGCCGGATCGATATCATGCAGTTCGCCGGGACGCGTGTAACTGGAGAACGAGTAGCGCATGCGGGGCGCATCATACGAAGGATTACCTCCCACACCAATCGAATACAAGCGCCGGGTCTCCCCCGGCATCGCATCGGCGGTTGCGCCATCCGATGAGGTCATCGCCTTGCGGGAAACCCCATGCACGGCCGACCCCTCGCCTTGCGCGGCGGCCAATTGGTCGAGCGCGCCCCACACTTCGGCACGTTCCTCGTTGATCTCGTCCACCGACTCGTCGACATCCCAATCGTCTTCCAACGCGTGGGGAACCAGCTCGGTGAACTTCCATGGACGCCCCGCAAGAAAATCCTCCGCAGCGGCATCCTTCGTCATCACCGCAATATGCGTCAGGCTTTCCGCCCGGTACTGCAGCGCCACATAATGCCGGTGAATCGAGATCCCCTCAATGCCAAGACCATGCGCACCCTGCAAAATGGCTGGATTGCAGGGATTGGAATACGGTGTGCCGATCGGCATCCCAGAAGCGCCCGGTTCGACCTCGTCGCCATACTCGCATCCGTACGGCGAACCGACGGCCACACGCACGCCCTCACCCAAACGGTACGGGGGCTCATGGGAGCGCATGTCGATCACATCGATTTCGAAATTCGGGTTCAACGCATTGTGATAGACCACGGCGAGCGGAATATCCTCACCGCGTTCGCCGGCACCTTCGAAACGGCTGAAACTCACGTCGTATTCCACGTCCTGCTCGCGCGGAATGAACGCGCGGAATTCACCTTCCGGATCGTCGGTGGAAAGCAGCAGCACTTCGGTAGTGGTTTTCGATCCGGTGCCGATCACCAGATTGCGTTCGTCGAACGACAGGCCGATGCCCACCCAGAATCGTTCGTCCTGTTCGTGATACACTTCCACATCGTCGGTGACGGGGGTGCCGACGCGGTGCCTCATCACCGCGTATGGACGCCACGCGTCGTCGAGCTTCACATAGAACACCCATTGCGCGTCCGGTGTGAAGCAGGCGCCACCGATGCCCTTGAACACTTCCGGCAGTTCCTTGCCGGTTTCCAAGCTGCGGATGCGGAAATCGTAACGTTCGTCGCCGCTGGTGTCGGTGCCGTACAGCATCCAACGTCCGTCTTTGGAAATATCCATGCCGCCGATACGGAAGAAATCATGGCCTTGCGCTTCGGCATTGGTGTCGAACACCACTTGTTCGCCGTCGATAGGCACGCCGATTTCAATGGTTGGCGGATCCCAATCGTCTGCGCTTCGAATCGGCACACGGCATTGCACCGCATACTGCTGGCCCTCCTGGGTGCGTACGAAATACCAGTAGCCATCCATGCGTGTCGGCACGGACATGTCGTTTTCCTGAACGTGCGACTTGAGCTCGTCGAACAGTGTGGAGCGTAGGGTTTTCAACGGTTCCATGCGCTGCTCGCAATACCGGTTCTGCGCGGCGACGTAATCCTGCACGTCATGCGATTCCTTGTCGCGCAGCCATTCGTACTCGTCGATGAAGGTGTCGCCGTGGAATACGCGCTCCTTCGGCACACGCTTCGCGATCGGCATCCCGCATTTGTCTTGCACGCTTTCGTCGCTTTCTCGCGCGCCCGTTGCGCCCTGTTCACCCCGAAAATCAGTCATGCACGCGATTATACCGGCATTGCATTCCCAATCCCACGCGGCACGCAACCCCTGCTCTGGGCGTACGAAAAAGTCAGACGCCCATCTGTTGTTTCAGGAACGGCAGCATGGTTTTCATGATGTTCGACCCGGTCGCTCCCGTAAACACCGGTACGTCGGTGACCGGCATCGGCTGCGTGTTCGCGCGCCCCGCAACGGAACCGATGTTGCCCGCCACCTCGCGCGGCGTCAGCTGCCGGATGCCGATCGCCAGCACACGCCCCGGGTAGCGGCGTGCGATCGTGGCGTATGTGGTCGGATCCTTCTGCCCGTCGTCGCCGATCAGAATGAACTTCATATCGGGAAAATCCGCCATCAGCTGCTCGGCGTATTCAAGCTTGTGCTGCACGCCCGACGGAATGAAGGTTTTCGGCCTCGGGTCAAGGTCGCGCAGCAGCAGCGGACCTTCCGGAAAACCGTGGTTCGTAATGAAATGGCGGATCGAGCTTTCCACATTCCATGGCGAAGTGGACAGGTAGAAGAACGGCGCGTCCGGGAACATGTCCGCGATGCGGTTGAACAGCAGGTTCATGCTGGCCACCGGCACTTTTTTGCGCGGATTAAGCAGCAGCAGATTGTAGGCGGCCTTCATCAGACGCGGCGCCTGCGTGACCATGATGGTGTCGTCCACGTCGGAGATCACGCCCACTTTGGTGCCGCTGGGAATGGTGAAAAGATTGGCGTTGACCGGCTTGCGGCTACGCACTTTGTACGAGACGTTGTGGATGCCCGGTTCAAGCGAATGCTCGGCGACGAGGTCGAGGTAGCCGGCATCGTCGGATGCCGCGAATTCGCTGGAAATATCAGGATTGCTGTCGATCGCGTCGTACACTTCCGACGCACCCACCTGCACTGTTTCGATGGGCACGTCATCGATGGCGATCCGCACTTTGGTATGCGGGGACGGCACCATCAGCATGCCACGTATGCCGCGAATCAGGCGGCCGGCCTGCCGTTTGAACGGGCCGTATACGGTACGGCAGAATAGTCGGGAGTAGTGTTCGGTGCCGTAGCCGACGTAGGGTTCGACACGTGGATACCAGTCGAGCGACCGTACCAATGCGGTCGAGAATTTCAGCCAGACACTGAATGCTTTGGTGATCGTGCGGCGGAACAGCCTGGTCAGCGGCGGTTTGACTTCAAGACGCTCATGTCTGGAGGCCGCGTCGAAGGTGGTGACCACCTTGCGTGCCGGAATCGGCACGGTGGGCATGTCATCGCAAGAATCGTCCATCCGCTCCCCCATACGCTGCTGTTCGCGCTGCTGGTCGTGCTGCGGCGCGTGCTGCGGCGGGAACTGCGGCAACGGCTGAATTTCACTCATATGCCCACTATAGGGGTCGCGTTCGAACAAACAGTAACGCCACCGAGAAAATCAGGGAACTTTCAGGGCCCCGCAAGGCACTTCCCATAAAAAGGCTGCGGCCGGCGGGTACGATGCGCGACCGTAAGCCCGGCCGAACGGCCTTGAGTGTGCCGCGCATCGCACCCGCCGGCCGCAGCCGTAATTAAAACTAGACGTCCGTGCTATTCAGTCAGCCACAATCTTGGCATACTCGTCAGCGCTAAGCAGGTCAGGCTCGTCATCCTCAAGCTCGATCTTGAAAATCCAGCCCTCGCCGTACGGATCGTCCGTCACAATGCTCGGATCGTCCGCAGCCTCGTTGTTGACGTAGCGGATGGTGCCAGCCACCGGCGAGACCAGCGCGGTGACCGCCTTGGAGGATTCGAATTCCGCCACTTCGTCGCCAGCTTCGACCTGCGTACCGACTTCAGGCAAATCGATGTACACGAGTTCGCCGAACTGTTCGGTGGCGTATTCGGTAACGCCCACCATGGCGGGTTCAACGGAGGAATCCACCCACACGTGCTCGTCGGAATATTCGAGGTGCTCGGGCACGTCGAGGTTCACTTTGCTATCGTTTGCTTCGCTCATGCCGCCCATTGTACGGCGTATGCGAACGCCGCGCACCCGCGCCACGCGTAACGGGTCAGCGTACCGGTCCGGATGGCATGGCGCCGACTACCTGCACGATGGTGCCTTCCGGACAGTTGTCGTAGATCCACTTGGAATCGGCTTCGTACATGTTCACGCAGCCGTGGGAGCCGTAGTGCGCCGGGTCGCCGTGGGCGATGCCGTAATTGTTCCAGCTTGCCGTGTGGAAGCCTTCGCCGCCGTAGAAGTAGCTTACCCACTTCACACCCTTGGACAGGTAGCGCGAGCCGTCGTCGTTCAGGCCGGTCATGTCCTGGATCTGATACTTGAGGTAGATGTAGAAGGTGCCCAGGTCGGTTTCGTGCTTGCCGGTGGTGCCCGTGCACACCGGGAAGGTCTTGACGGCCTCGTCGTTGTGATACACGGTGGCAGTTTGCGCGGTACGGTCCACCACGATGCGGTATTCGCTCTTCTTCTGCACGGTTTTGAAGTTCTGCACGTCGCCGTCCACCGGAATGGTGGCGCCTTGGCCGTTTTTGAGCGCTTCGCCGATCTTCGGTGCGAGCGCCTCCATGTTCTTGACCTTCACGCCGTTCACGCCTTTGACGATGGTGGCCAGCACTTTGCCGCTGTTGTCGACGGCGTCTTCCTGGTCGACCGCGTCCTGGTTGAGCTGGGCTGGGACCTGCTGCTGCACGTAGTTGGTGATGGCGTTGTCATCGTAGGACAGCGAAAGCGTGCCGTGTTCGAGGTCGGCGTCGGTTTTCAGCCATGAGGCCACGACTTCGGCTGGAATCTGGAAGGTCTTGCCTTGTCCGTTGTCCAGCACAATCGGCGCATTCAGTCGCGCGTTTGCCTGGTCGGCCACGTTTTGGGCTTCAGGCAGTGCGACCGGCACGTCGATGGTTTCGTACGTGATCGTCACGCTGCCGCTGTGCCCTGGGTTCGCGATGGCTTTGGCGACCGTGTCGATCACGTTGTCCACCTTCGGGGACCTGCCGCCGCGGCCTTCCACTGCGACGAAGGCGCGCGCGTTGGCATCGTACGATGCGGTGGACGGTACCGCGCGGTCGGTGTCCTGCACGAATTTGTCGGTGACGAACGTCCTGAGGGCCAGCTTGTTGGACTTGGCGTTCAGCGGCACGTTCTTCTTGACGAACGGGTTGACTTCGTTGATGTATTCGAGTGCGCCGTTGGTCTGGTGCTTGGCGGCGAGCAGTTCCGTGACCGTCTTGTCGACGTTGTAGCTCACGCCGAGGTCGCTCAGGCTGCCGGAAGCGTTGTTGCCGTTGCCGTCCTTGATGTTCACGGTGGTGTTCTTCACGGCGGCCGTCACCGTGTTTTTCAGCTGGTCGGCGGTCTGTCCGGCCACACTGGTTCCGCCGAAGGTCACGCCCGGCGCGGCCTTGTCTTGGAAGTACCAGCGTGCGGTGAAGAAGCCGGCGATCGCGGCGACCACCAGCACGGCGAGCACGATTCCGGTGATGATCAGCGGCAGTTTGCGTTTCTTGGCCACGACGGCTTCTCCTTCGACCGGCATGGTGAGCACGGGAATGGCGGGAGCGGGCGTGGATGAGGGCATGTCACCGGTAGGAATGGCACCAGTGGGAACAGCTCCGTTGGGGACAGTTCCAGCAGGCGTGGTTTCGGCGGCACCGGCCGTCGGGAATGACTGGAACGGCTGGGTCTGGTCCGATGCGAAATTCAACGGCGGCATGGTCTCGGTGGCGGCGTTGGACACGTCGTCCTGTTCGGACACATCGGCCACGTCGGCGAGATTGATCGTATCGCCGTTCTCACCAGACTGCGGCGGCACGGCATTCACCCCTTCAAACGAGATGCCGGCGAAACTGTTGTCCGCATCGTTCTGCCCACTTCTATCAGACATGTATGTGGTTTCCTCATTCACTCTCTTAACGGTACATACCATGCAGCATGATACGCAGACGAGTGCCCAAACGAATACCTAAACAAGCTCCCCCGGCAACCGCCCCGAAGACAGGCTCAGCCGATACCACCTTTTAATGGCAGGGGGTGGTACCGAGAGGAAGTCACGGCAGGGCGTGGCCGAGCCATTCCTCAATCATGTAGCGTGCGATCGTGGCTTTGCCCGGAGCCTCCATACGTCCCGAAACCAGTTCGCTCATGTATTCGTCGCGTGTGACCCAACGCGCCTGCAACGTTTCCTCGCCGTCCACGTGCACGTCGGTGGTGACCGCCACGCCTTTGAACGCCATCATGAGAGACGAGGGGAACGGCCACGGCTGGGAGCCGAGGTATTTGAGTTCGCCTATTTCGATGCCGACTTCCTCTTTGGCTTCGCGCCGGCATGCGTGCTCCAGGTTTTCGCCAGCCTCCACGAATCCGGCCGAAACCGAGTACAGGCCGTTGTTGCGCCATGCGCTGTTGTGCTGCAGCAGCAGACGGTCATCATGGTCGACGATCGCGGTGATCACCGCTGGCTCGATTCGGGGGAACAGCAAACGATTGCCATCCTCATCGTTCGTGCAGTGCTGAGCCCAGCCGCCGAGCGCCGGTTCGACGGGCGCGCCGCACGTCGGGCAGTGACGCTGCCGGGCGTGCCACATGCTGAGCGAGATGGCGGAGGTTGCCTGTCCGGCTTCGCGTGCGCTGGCGTGGGGTGCGAATCCGCGCAGGTCCACCCAGTCGAATCGGGTTGCCGCGCTTTCCAGCAGCGATTTCGCGTTTTCCTGCGATTCGTGCGCCGGCACTTCGGCGAACGCGTCGTCCGCTCCCCCGCTGCGAGCCGTCGCAGCCGTAATCGTCGTATCGTTCGGCTGGACGTGCGTCACGTCCACGGCGACGACGTGCTCGCCCAATCGTCCGCCGTACGAGCCGAGGAATATGGCGAGCGCCGATGGGTGCGATTCGAGTTCCGCGGCAACGTACGCGCCCGGCAGTTGGGCGAGGCGCATTTTCACGTTGGCGTAGTCGGCGATGGCGCCTTGGCCGTGCGGCACGGCCACTTTGCCGTCTTTGACGAGGATGACTTTCGTTGCCGGTTCCGCCAGGACTTTGGCGAACAGGTCGGGTTCGCCGCGTCGTGCCACTTCGTAGTCGATGTCTCCTTGGGCGAGTGGCAGGAACGGCAGGGTCTGCGTCAATGCCAGTGGTGAGAACACGCTCATGGTTGTGTTGCCTCTTTCATGCGTGTTATATACGGAATATATTCGTTATACATACGTAGTACATATTTCGTATATACGTTTTATATATTTTCTCTATATCTTGTCGATACGCCGGATGGTCTGCCACAGATAATCGTCGCAGCCGGCTCAGCCGACTCGCTTCACCAGTTCCAGTAACGCGGCGGCCACCTGGTCGGGGTGTTCGTACGCGCTGAAGTGGCCGCAGTCGTCGATCACCGTCATCGTCACGTCGGTTTTCGTCATCGCGTCGGCGACCGGCTTCATCACTGCCGGCGGGCTGGACGGGTCCTTGTCGCCGCAGATTACTGCGACTGGCACGTTGATGTTCGGCAGCACGTCGTTCAGGTCGGGACGGCCAGCGGCCATGCGTTCGCGCCAGGCGATGCCGTCGGCGGGCTGTTCGTTGATCCACGTTTCGAACTGCCTGCAGTAGGCGTCCGACTGTTTCACGGTGGAATCGGCTTCCGACGGCACGGCGAATCCCATGACCGGCTCGTGTGTGCCGGTCGTTTCGCAGTCGGTGGCGATTGCGACGCGCTTCAATCGCATGTCGGCGGAGTCGGCGTCGGCTTTCGTGTCGCACAGGGCGAGCGCCGCCACCGCTTCCGGATGCAGGCGTTGGATGTCGAGAATCAGGTAGCCGCCCATCGACAGGCCCACCCAGATGGCCTTGCCGTAGCCGGCGGCGTGCAGCAGGTCCACGTACGCGTCCGCCATGCGGTCCAGTCCGTATGGGAACGCGCCGTCGGCGTCCTTGCCGCCGCTGTCTTCGTCGGACGGAATCGGCCCTTCGCCGGCGCCGGGCATGTCCGGAGCCCAGATCGCAAATGGTTTCACGCCTTGTTTCACAGCTTGGTCGCGTAAAGCCGCCGCGCACTCGTCCCACATGCGGTGGTCCACCGGGAAGCCGTGCACGAGCACCACCGGCGTGGTTTCGGTATCGTTGCCGCCGTCCGTATATATGTTGTTGTTCAGTTCAATCGTCATATTTTTCTAATCCTCCCCTATCTGCCTGTTCGCCTAGTTTGCTTGGCTTTTGCCCCGCTTGCGCGGCTTGTCCTACTTGCCGGTCCATGCGAGCGCCTGCCGCACGATGGTGCCGTAACCGTTGGCCATCTGCCCGACGAAGGTGTCGAGCATGTCTCCGGACGGGTCGACCCATTCCACATCGAGCGTCTCGTCCTGCGGCTTGCAATCGCCGGCGATCGGCACCACGTAGCACAGCGCGATCGCATGTTGGCGTGGATCGTAATAGTCGGACAGGCCGGGTGTCGGGAAGAATTCGGCCACGGTGAACGGCTGCAGGCTGATCGGCAGCTGCGGCAGGGCGATATCGCCCAAATCTTTTGCGACGTTGCGCGCCACCGCTTCACGCAACGATTCGTGATAGAGCACACGTCCGGCGATCAATGTGCGTTCGATACCGCCGTCGTCAGTGACGCGCAGCAGCGAGCCGATTTGCGCCACCCTGCCGAGATCGTCGGTGCGCACCGGCACGACCACGACGTACGGAATCGGTATTTCGCGGCGCATGCGGTTGATTTCGTCCGATGGGAGCCATCCCGGAGGGTTGCCCATTCCGCGGATGAAATCCTCCGGCGTAATGTCGTCGAATTCCCCGCGATGGCGGTTGGCGTCGAAATCGCCCTCGTCGGGCACTTCATCATTCATCACTGGCATGGTTCCATTATCACGCACGGCATGTGAATGTCGCGTGCTTCCGATTCTTCCCATAGCGCAATCGGGTGCGGCAGTGTGTTTGCGTGGCGTGCGGCTATATACTTTTCGCAAACGGGCTTTCGCAATATTGCGCAGCATTGCACGATATTGTTTTTTGAAATCGGCTTATAGCGTAAGCCGGGAAATGGGGAACGCATATGGCAACGCATGCAGTCACTTCGCAGGATTTCAACCAGATTGTCGAATCCAATGATCTGGTGTTCGTGGATTTCTGGGCCACGTGGTGCGGTCCGTGCCGTGCATTCGGCCCAACGTTCGAGAAGGCAAGCGAGGCGAATCCAGACGTCTATTTCGCGAAGGTGGATATCGATCAGAATCCCGATCTGGCCGCCGCGGCCAAGGTTCAGGCAGTGCCGACGCTGATGGTCGTCAAGAAGCAGCAGATCATCTTCCAGCAGGCCGGCGCGTTGCGCGCTTCCGATTTGGATGATCTGATCAGCCAGGCCAAGGCGTTGGATATGGATGCGGCCGCTTCCGATGGGGACACCGCTTCCAGTGGAGACGCCAAAGTGAAAACGCCAAGTAGTCAGTCGGAACGATGATTCGGCCCATCGTCTGCGCGTTGCATACGTTATCTTCAAGTTCCTTGGGGTGCGGTAGACTATATGCAGTTGCGCGCATTCCGGCGGAACCCTAGCGGTTGTGCGCCGTGCCCTAGGCACGGAATCCGCCGAGGAATTGTACCCGATGTAGGAGCAGAATGGCTAGCCATAAGAAACATGCCCAACCAACTACGTTTGCCTTGCCGGGCAAATCTCAGATGGTGAAGATTGTCGCAACGGTTGCGGCAGTGGGGCTGTTGGCCACTGGCGGCATCGTGTCGCATAATCTGTACGCCACCGCGGAGAAGTCTCCTGCCAAGCAGGTCACCGCGTATTCCGTCACCGACAGCATCGAAGCCTCCCGTGGCAACGCCCGTGAGGCGCTTTCCGGAGATACTTCGTACGTCACCGTGAAGATCAACGGCAAGACCCGCGTGGTTCCCGGCATGCATTTCACCGACGTGAAGTCCGTGCTTGACGCGGGCGACATCACCCTTGATACGGAAGACACCGTTTCCCCGTCTTTGGATACGAAGGTGAACGAGAACACCGTCATCAAGATCGAACGTGCCGGCGCTTCCGTTGAGGTGTCTGATACGGATATCGCATTCAACACGGTCAAGAAGGAGACCTCCAGCCTGCCGAAGGGCCAGGAGAAGGTCGAGACCGAAGGCGCGAACGGTGTTATGGAGACCACGAACCTCGTCACCAAGTCCGGCGGCAAGGTCATGTCTTCCAATATGATCAGCTCTTTCGTGAAGAAGGCTCCGACCGACAAGGTGATCCTCGTCGGCACCGGCTCCTCGTCCACGCCGTCCGCGGCCGCAGCGTCGATCGGCACCACCGTGCCGGCTGGCGAAATGCAGCAGTGGGCTCACGATTATCTGCTGTCCAGCGGCTATTCCGAGGCTGATTTCACCGCCACCGTGTACATCATTTCTCATGAGTCCGGTTGGAATGTCGCAGCCACGAACCCAAGCTCCGGCGCGTACGGTCTGCCGCAGGCGCTGCCCGGTTCGAAGATGGTGAGCGCCGGTGCCGATTGGGCCACCAACTACCAGACCCAGCTTAAGTGGTTCTGGGGCTACTGCGCACAGC
>OGQT01000952.1_pt1 | contig 24404 bp, 17 predicted proteins | sample 1553261 | NCBI WGS metagenome assembly OGQT01 (sample SAMEA2579992, study PRJEB22360) | human gut metagenome | biome: human gut; feature: human-associated habitat; material: faeces | place: Denmark | collected 2008/2010
CGACCAACCACCTCGATATCGCGTCTATCCAATGGTTGGAAGATTTTCTGATCGATAACGGGCAGGCAGTAGTCGTAATCAGTCACGATCGCGCATTCGTAGACCATATCACGACCCGTACGATCGAAGTGACGATGGGCCGCATCTATGATTATAAAGTCAATTATAGCCAATACCTGCAATTGCGTAAGGAACGTCGCGAACAACAGCAAAAGGCGTATGACGAGCAACAGAAATTCATTGCCGAAACGAAAGACTTCATCGAACGTTTCAAAGGCACTTATTCCAAGACTTTGCAAGTGCAGAGTCGTGTGAAGATGCTTGAAAAGCTTGAAATACTGGAAGTCGATGAAGAAGATACTTCCGCTCTGCGCCTGAAGTTCCCGCCTTCGCCCCGTTCGGGTTCCTATCCGGTGACGATCGAGAATGTGTCGAAGTCGTACGGAGACCATACTGTTTTCCGTAATGCCAATTTGATGATCGAGCGGGGTGACAAGATCGCTTTCGTCGGAAAGAATGGGGAGGGTAAATCCACGCTGGTAAAATGTATTATGAAGGAGCTTGAACATGACGGTACGTTGACAATCGGGCATAACGTGATGATCGGCTATTTCGCGCAGAACCAGGCGTCCCTTTTAGATGAAAACCTGACGGTGTTCCAAACGATAGACGATGTTGCAAAAGGGGATATCCGCAACAAGATCAAGGACCTGTTGGGTGCTTTCATGTTCGGAGGCGAGAATTCGGCGAAAAAAGTAAAGGTGCTCTCCGGTGGCGAACGTACCCGACTAGCAATGATCAAGCTGTTGCTGGAGCCCGTCAACCTGTTGATCCTCGATGAGCCGACGAACCATCTGGATATGAAAACGAAAGATATCCTGAAACAAGCCTTGATGGACTTTGACGGGACGCTGATCGTCGTTTCGCATGACCGTGATTTCCTGGATGGCCTTGTGACCAAAGTTTACGAATTCGGAAACAAGAAAGTGACGGAACATCTTGAGGGGATATACGAGTTCCTGCAACGCAAGAAGATGGAAAATCTGAACGAGCTGGAACGTAAGAATTAAATTCGTATCCCGAGTCCGAGCATCAGGTCGTAAGTGGAATAATCCACTCTGGGATAATGCCGGTAGTTCGTCCGTCGTGAGAAATAGCGGTTTGTCAGGGTGATGTTCCACTTGTCTTTTAATAAATAAGCCAGTTTCATCGAGAAAATGGTCAGGCGTGCGTTTCCGGCATCGCCCTGGATATTCAGGGTGCTGGGATCTGCCTGTGACCAGTCGATATCCGGATCGTATCCTTTCCAGGTAAAGATATGATAGTTTTCCATGTTGAGCAGGAAAGCCAGTCGTCTGTTGTAGATGATACCGGCACCGGCTTTGGTGCTGTAGCCACTTCCTAAGTTATAATCCCGTTCGCCAAGCAGCATGTAGTCCGACAGGCTGGCTCCTAAAGCTACGCCGTTTGCATACAGTTCAGCATAAATATCCGTCTTGTCCCCTGGTGTGGCCTGTTTGTAATAAATCAAACCGGCTCCTGCTGCTGCCGGTGCTGCTATGCGGTAGGGAGGGACGGTCATATCGCTCCCGTGGCGAAGTTCCGAATTGTAGAAATCGAAATGTTGGAAAAATCCAGCGGAAAGCGTCCGTGGACCTTTTGTCCAGACTGTTTTTCCCCATAAAGCTCCGATAGCGTTTACTTGGCTGACAACCGGTTGGGCAGAAAATAGATCTATTCCGAAGTTGAAGCGGAACCATTCGTAGGGAGAATAAAAATCATCGTTGATAGGATTCCCGTAATCGATGCGGAAGTTGATGTTCAGGCTGGTGGTTCCCCGTTTCGAACCTTCTTGTTCTGCTAAAAAGCGAGGTCCCATTGTGACGATGAAGTTGACGGGAACGGAGGAATAGGTTCGTCCTTTTGAGGAACTACGTCTCCAGGCTTCCCCCGAAATGATACGATTGAAAGCGCGGACCGGCGATAGGACACCTGCCAACACCTCTCGCCCCACACGTTCGGCTCCCGACGAACGGTTGTCGATGAACAAGTCGGACAACCGGTAGGTGATTTCTCCCAATTCGATTCCTCCGAATGTTGTCGCCAGCATGTCGTTGATCGAAGGTGGTTCGTTTTCCATAAAGAACTCCCACATCAGACTGCCGCTGGCTGCAAACGGGGCGGATTGCCAGAAATTCATGCCGTTGCTGCGGGCTGCGTTGAAATAGAGCGAACCGTGGTAGGGATGGGAGAAAAGGTTTGTTGTGAACTGGTCGGTATCCCATACCGGACCTTTTTTGAAATTGCTCTTGATCGTATGCCCGTTGATATAAGCCCAGTCCTCTTTTACGAGATACCGGTCGAAGCCCCAGACGAGCATATTGAGTCCGAATGTTTCGAGTGCCGCTTTCCAGGGATGGCGGGGATGGAATAGGGTTGTGTCACTTATATAATGACGATGTGTAATTTGAGGTATATATTCTTGTCCCCGTATCCAGGAGAACGAAAACAGACAAATGAGTCCAGTTAATATATATTTCTTCATTTTTCCCTTAATTAGATAGTCATCAGCACTTTTTTGAATGCAAACTTATATATAATCAACAGCCGGATATTCGTTTGGTTTAAATAATTATCAGGTCGTCTCTATAGAAAAACGCAACATTGCGAGGAAATACTTATTTTTGCAGAAAAAATCAAAATGATAGACTTCATTACGTTTTGCGATTACACTGGGACATTCGCTTTTGCGATTAGCGGCATCCGTTTGGCTTCAGCCAAACAATTTGACTGGTTCGGGGCCTATGTGGTCGGTGTGGTGACGGCGGTGGGAGGCGGTACGATCCGCGATATCCTACTCAATGCTACCCCTTTTTGGATGGAACAGGCTTCTTATCTCATCATATCGGCACTGGCATTGCTCTTTGTTATCATATTCAGGAAATATGTGATTAGCCTGAACAATACTTTCTTCATTTTCGATGCCATCGGGCTGGGATTGTTCGGTGTGGTCGGTATCGAGAAGGCGCTGGCATTCGGGTTTCCGATGTGGGTGGCTATTGTGATGGGGACAATTACGGGGGCTTTCGGCGGTATGATCCGCGATATCCTGATTAACGAGGTACCCCTGATCTTCCGAAAAGATATTTATGCACTGGCATGCGTGTTCGGAGGCTTTATTTATTACGCTTGCCTGCAGATGGGGATCGGACCGTCTCTGACGCAGCTTATCGCTGCTACCGGAATATTCGTCTCGCGGATAGTGGCAGTAAAATATCATATAAGCGTCCCTGTATTAAAAGGAGAAGAATAAAATTATTAACTTTGCGATCTATGACAGCAAGTATGAACACTCAAAGTGAGAAAGCCTCGATCCTGCTTATCTATACCGGCGGAACGATCGGTATGATCGAAAACCCTGAAACAGGTGTGTTGGAATCATTTAATTTCCAACATTTGAAGGATAATATGCCGGAGTTGAAGAAGTTGGGGTATGCGGTTTCGACCATCCAGTTCGATCCGGCAATGGATTCGTCGGAGATGGGGCCGGAGTCATGGATGAAGATCGTAAAGATTATTGCAGACAATTACCAGTTGTACGACGGCTTTGTTGTGCTTCATGGTACGGACACGATGTCTTTCACGGCATCTGCTTTGAGTTTTATGCTCGAGAATTTAAGTAAACCGGTTATCTTTACCGGCTCGCAATTGCCGATCGGTATGTTGAGGACCGACGGAAAAGAAAATCTGATTACTGCTATCGAGATTGCCGCTGCAAAGGAAAACGGCATCCCGGTTGTGCCGGAGGTTTGTATCTTTTTTGAAAATGACTTGTTGAGAGGTAACCGTACGAGTAAGATTAATGCGGACAACTTCAATGCTTTCCGTTCATACAATTATCCACCACTGGCACATGCCGGTATTTATATAAAGTATGACACCGGGCAGGTTTACCATCCTGTTTCGAGAAGACCGTTGAAACCGCATTATCTCTTGGACCGGAATATTGCGGTGTTGAAGCTTTTTCCGGGAATCTCTCCTCAGGTAGTGGAAAGCATCCTGAATATACCGGGGTTGAAGGGAGTCGTGATGGAAACGTTCGGAAGCGGTAACGCGCCGTGCTATGATTGGTTCCTGACGATGCTGAAAGATGCGGTTAGCCGGGGAATTGTGATTGTAAATGTAACCCAGTGTAGTGCCGGAAGTGTGGAAATGCACCGGTATGAGACAGGGCATAAATTGTTGGAAGCGGGGGTGATAAGCGGATTCGACAGTACGACTGAAAGCGCTGTTACCAAGCTCATGTTTCTTTTCGGCCATGGCCTGACGCCGGAGGAGGTGAAGGACCACATGAACTGTTCGCTGATCGGGGAAGTGACGATCCCCGACACGTTTCGCCCGTAATTCCTGTTAAGGACTGAATTGGAAATTAAAATGAAACTATCATTTCTGAGTTTAGCAAGTGGAAGCAGTGGAAACTGCTATTATCTGGGAACACCCGAATTCGGCGTGTTAATTGATGCAGGTATCGGTATTCGTACCATAAAGAAGGTGTTGAAAGATAAAGCGATCGATTTCTCCAAAATTATTGCAGTTCTGATCACGCATGATCATGCTGATCATATCAAAACCGTAGGTTGTCTGGGAGAAAAACATTGTATCCCTGTCTATACGACGGAGGCTGTCCACCGGGGAATCAACAAGAGTCGCTACGTGGAGGAAAAACTTGTCGGTTCGCGTAAGGTGATCGAAAAAGAAGTGCCTTTTATGATTCGCGATTTCCGCATTACCGCTTTCGAGGTTCCGCATGACAGTACTGATAATGTCGGCTATTATATCGAATATGGCGATCATAAGTTCACGTTGGCAACGGATGTCGGCCATATCACCGAAACAGTATGCAAATATATGAGCATGGCAAACCACTTGATCATAGAAGCCAATTATGATGAGGAGATGTTGAAGTTCGGCACGTATCCAGCTTTTCTGAAGGAACGTGTAGCCAGCTCGACTGGACATTTAAGCAACCGTGAAGCTGCCGAGTTCCTCGCAACTCATTATGATCCTAAACTGAAAGATATCTGGTTGTGTCATTTGAGCCGTGATAATAATCATCCCGAACTTGCCTATAAGACAGTCGATTTTCGTTTATTTCAAGAAGGAGTAAGGGTAGGGAAGGACGTTTCCCTGCATGCTCTGAAACGGACTACACCGTCTGATATATTTGAATTCGATTAAAATTTTATATAAAAAACTGCGGGAAAAGTTTGCAAAGAAAAATTAAACTCCTATCTTTGCACCCGCAATCGAGAAATAACGATAGCATGAATGACTTGGTAGCTCAGTTGGTAGAGCAAATGACTCTTAATCATTGGGTCGAGGGTTCGAGCCCCTCCCAGGTCACAAATTAAAAAACCTTTTACAGCATTTGTCTGTGAAAGGTTTTTCTCTATATCGGATCTACCGAAATTCCTCAGGATTAAAAAAGGGGATCAAAACTTACCCGCTCTATCGAAATAGCAAAAAGTTACAAAGAAAGTGAGGGTAAGTAATATGTTTTTTATTGTGAAACAGAGCATAAGGCACTGATATACATACTCCCCTTACACGTCTATAAACATTTCTCCCAATTGTGCAACCAAATTCATCCATTTTTTGTACCTTTGCATTATGAAACATTTCTGCACAATGACCCGATAATTAAACAATTAAGATATACGAAACTCCGGCATCGTCTTATAGGCTTTGGTCAGCCTCGCAGGGATGGTGTCGGGGTTTTGCGTTTTTTAAAAAGCTATGGATATAACCGCCATTAACAAATATCTTCAATCAGCACCAAGATACCGCCTTGTTGTGCTGAAAGATGAGATGCCGCCTGACGACATCCCTAAGTTTGACATAGGTAAATCCATTTCTGCTTACATAATATCCGAAAACTTACCCCATTCAAACGATTTGAAAATGCTCGTGAATGCTGAGTTTATGCGCCTTTTCAGGGAAATAGCCAGTAACGACACTACTTTCGGCAATGCTATTGCTCTATGTAACTTCGGGATAGTTTTTGAAGAAAAACTTGGCTTGGATATGCGGACAATCTTAAAAGATTTATCTCGCAATTATCTAATGTTTATTCAATGGGAGGGCGTAGTCAAAGATGACAGACTTTGTTTTTTGACTTCCGACTCTTCCAATTTTATTGATCTTTCAGAAATATCACACCTCACTATATGAAATATCTTGAAATACTGCAATTCAACCCAATAGTTGATGTAATCCAATTCAACAGACTTTCGGAGCGCGACTATCAACTCGATGCTCTACACAATTTCGTTTACCCTGATTATTTCCTCGAAACCATTCTCCCCGAGTTCGTAAAGAATATGGTTTTCGGAGGGCACGACCAAAAGGGTATTCAAGTAATAGGTAGCTACGGTACTGGTAAGAGCCACTTGATGGGTCTTGTGCAACTTGTAGCTGAAAATGCCGACAACCTCGCAGAGCTTCGCAATGAACAAGCACGAGAGATAATGCAACCTATTGCAGGTAAGTTTATGGTACATCGCTTTGAGTTGCAGCATAACAATTCGCTTTGGCGTATTGTTACTTTTGAGATACAGCGTTTCCTTGACAGCCACGACATCGACTATAAATTTGACGAAAATTCGCTCAAAAGCTACGGAGAGCAATTAAGCGAAATGATGGCTGCTTTTGAGGATAAATATCCCGACAAAGGCTTTATCCTCGCTATTGACGAGATGCTTCAGTTCCTTCGCCTCCGTGCAGAATCGGGTAACCTCGAAAGTGAGTTGCCCGTGCTTCAAGCCTTGGGGCAGGCTTGCAACAACACAAAGTTCGTGTTTATGTTCGGCGTGCAAGAATTGATTTATTCCGCCCGTGAGTTCCAGTTTGCAGCCGATATGCTCCGAAAGGTGAAAGACCGCTACCGCGACCTTTCAATCCGCCGCGAAGATGTTTCGTATGTGGTGCAAAAACGCCTTCTTGATAAGACCGAACAACAAAAGGCTATCATCCGTGAGCACCTTAAACCGTTTACGCTTTTCTTTGCCGATATGCACGGCAACATCGAGAAGTATGTGAATCTGTTTCCCGTTCACCCCTCATACATCGAGAACTTTGAGAAAATCAAACTTGCACAGTCGCAACGCGAAATTCTCAAAACACTTTCTCGCCAATTCGACAAAATCAAGAACAATGATATTCCTGAAAACGAACCGGGACTGATTACTTACGACCAATATTTTGAACAGATGATGCAAGATGCCTCGATGATGGCCAACCCCGACTTTAAGTTGGTTAGCGACACGGTGCATCTTGTTCATGATAAGATTGAGAATAATTTCGAGGGCCCGCGCCGCAAGCAAATTCCGCTTGCTAAGCGCATTGCCAACGCTTGTGGTATCAAAATTATTCAAGCTATGCTGAATAAACAAAACGGTGCTACAGCCGAAACCTTGACCGATGACCTCTGCCCGGTATTCGCAATAATGGAAGACCGCGAGTTCCTACTCGACCAAGTGGGCAACTGTGCCAACCTTATCGTCAAGGCTACTTCGGGTCAGTACTTTGACCGCAAAGAAAATGACGAGTTTGCGCTTCGTACCGAGGGCGGCATTAATCCCGACCAACTTATTAAGGATTATGCAGATAGTCTTTCTCCTGCTCTGCGGGACAAGGCTTTCTCCGCATTTATGGTAGAAATGCTCGGTATCGACACCGACCCGTGTCGCACGGGTTTCGACATCTATACTCACGAGCTGATTTGGAAATCGCACCGCATCACTCGTGACGGTTACATCTTCTTTGGTAGTCCGAATGAGAAATCCACTACGCACCCTCGCCAGCATTTCTATATGATATTTATGCCGGTGTTCCGCACCGACATACAGCGAGGACACGATACGGACGAAGTCTATTTTGTTATGGACGGTCTTACCAATGAGTTTAAGGATGCCGTTTGTATGCACGGGGCTTCCACAGCTCTTTTTAACTCTGCTCCCACCGAGCAAAAGACTATTTTCCGCGACAAGATGCAGCACTGGTTCACCAAAGCGCGTGATGCTTTTAAGGCTTGCTATCTTGACGCTACCAAGATTTATTTTAATGGCGATGAGCCTAAATTACTTCGCTCTTTCTCACTTCCGGGCGCAGGCACTCCTTTGTTGGAAATCTTTGATTCGGTTGCAGGAGATGTGCTTGAAAGTGCGTTTGCTGATGCTTCACCTAACTATCCTGCGTTTACCGCCGTGCGCTCGGACATTACCAATAGCAACCGTGAACGCTTTATCCGCAATGCCATTGCGAAGGCGGTGAAGCCTGATGCAGCTAATTCCGAGGGTGAGGCGGTGCTCCTTGGTTTGAAACTTTTCAGTGGTGGACAACTCAATGCCGACACTTGCGATTTTGCTAATTCGCTGATTGACAAACTCGAAGAAAAAGGTGAGGGTATGGTGCTCAATCGCGATGAAATCATTGTTGCCGTAGCAGATTCCAATGAATCTATTTGGCGCACTCTCGACTTCAATATCGAAGCCGACCTCGAATTTGTGGTTTTGACAGCAATGGTGCAACTGGGACTGATTGAGATTAAGCTATCTAACGGATCGGTTGTCAATGCTTCCAATGTCGATACTTTGCGTAATGTGGACAAGAGCGAGTATTTTATGTTCTCGCTTATCAAGAAACCGCAGGGCATCAATATTCCTTTGGTGCGCCGTGTTACAAAATCGTTTATTGGACAAGACCTTTCCAACAAACTTGATTTTACCGACACTTTTGCCACTATATCGAATAAGGCACGAGAACTGGCGGCACAAGTTGCCACTTTCCAAGGTCGTATGATGAACGAACTTGCGGAAATCACCATTGCCGGGAGGAAAGTGTTTGGCGAGGAACTGCTGCATTATCTGCGCTTGGAAACTCCTGCACTCAAAGGTTTTTACGACCAACTCGCCACCTATACCTCTAAGGCTAAAATCCGCAACCTGCAAATTCCACTCGACCGTATTGCGCGTTTGGAGGAGGTGCAAAAGTTGATTACCGACACTAAACTGCGTATGGGTGTTGTTCGCAAACTTTCCGACTTGATTAACTATTTGACCTCGGCAAAGCAGTATGTTCCTGCAGGAAGCAACCTGATGACGAACCTTGACCGACAAATTGAGGCGGCTCTCGCTTTCGACCTGGTAAATAGTTCGGAGCAGGAGGTCAATGCTTTGCAAACTTCGCTTGCCGAAATCAAACAAGCATACATCGACTACTTCTTGCTTCGCTACAATGCCGTTTGCTTGAATGATATTCAGCAGGGCGAGCGCAATGCGGTGCTTAATTCCTCGGAATATCGAGTGTGTCAAATTTTGCGCGACTGCACCATATTGAACCCTGCGGTGTTCACATCTTGGCTGTCTGACTTCACCCGTCTGCGTGTGCCGCAGCCGTCTGTCAATTCGGATATTCAGAATTTTCCGAATCCTATCAGTGGTTTCAATCCGATTTCAAGCACTCCCTCGCAGAAGACTATTACCGAACTGCGTCGGGAACTCGAAAACATCTATCGCTCTTGGCATCAAGACATCATCGATTTCCTGAACTCGCAGCATACGCAAGACACGCTAAAATTGCTTAAAGAGGAAGACCGCAGTTATGCCCAAGGTATAACAAACGGGCTGGTACAGATTGATTCCGACTATTCGGCACGCACGGTTATTGAGTTTATCAAGCACGTTTCGCAAGACCTCGAAGAAGTGGAGATAACTCCTGCGGTGCTCAACGAGCAATTTAGTCGCGCTATGTCGGTCGATGAGTTTACCGCAAGAATGGATAGGCTCGTTATGAACCTTATCGGCTGCAAGAAACGCGACAAAGTACGCATTATTTTCCGTCTAAATAATTCTGACAATGAGTAAAAAGACATATAATTCTGGTGAACCCTCTCTTGGCTTGGAGCTCGAGGAGGAAACCGCAACCGAGCAGAAAGGCCCGGTAACCGTACTGGGACTGACCTTTTCCAATGACGATGAACGGCGCGAATATTTCCGTGCCGAACTGCACCGTAAACTGCCCGAACTGCGCAACATCGAGGGCTTCCCAATTGGCGAGGACGATGACATCATCGCACTTTCCGACCCTCCATATTATACCGCTTGCCCGAACCCTTGGCTCAACGATTTTATCGCAGAATGGGAAGCGGAGAAAAAAGACCTCGAAGCAAAAGGATTGAGAAAAACGGACTTCGAGGTGACTGAACCGTATTCTGCTGATGTAAGCGAGGGAAAGAACAACCCGGTTTATACAGCTCACACTTATCATACAAAAGTACCACACCCTGCCATTATGCGATATATCTTGCATTATACGCAGCCGGGTGATATTATATTCGATGGCTTTTGTGGTACGGGTATGACTGGCGTGGCAGCGCAGGCTTGTGCTAAATCTAATAATGAATGGCATTCAAAAATAGAAAGCGAGTTTGTTAATTCGGTAGGACATAAGCCTAAATGGGGAAAAAGACATGCTATTTGTGGTGATTTATCACCATATGCATCGATGATCTCGAACAACTATAATTCTCCTACTGACATTTCACTTTTGAAAAGTGAAACGCAACGTATCATGAATGAATTGAAAGATGAATGTGGGTGGATGTATACAACTCTGCACGACAATAAACCTATTGGTTGCATTAACTATATGGTTTGGAGTGATGTGGCAATATGTCAAAATTGTGGTAAGGAATTCATCTATTGGGATTCTGCTATGAGTAAAGAGAAAGAAGGATTATTAGATAATTTCGAATGTCCTTATTGTAAATGTTCTCACACAAAAGCAACTGCTAAACGTTCATTTCAAACTGTATATGACGATGTTATTGACGACGTAGTCAATGTCATTAAGCATGTTCCAGTAGTAATGGTTTATACTGTAAAAGGTAAACATATCGAGCGTGAACCATTAGCTTATGATATTGATTTGTTGAAGAAAATAGACCAACATCCGATTGATACTAAATATATTCCTATTCAACTTTTGCCTGAAGGCTACAATACAGAGCAGCCTAAAAAAACACAAGGGTATTTTTATGTACATCAGTTTTATACTCGAAGAAACTTAATTGCATTATCAATTCTATTCAAGAAGATATATGAATCAAAGTATCCGAGTAAATTGATGTTCCTGTTTACTGCGATGATAGGCAGGTCAACAAAAATGCAAAGAGTTCATATAAACAACTATTTTCATGGTGGCGGTGGATGGAATGCGGGTAACCTCAAAGGGACTCTTTATATTCCTCCTTTCCCAGTTGAGACTTCTGTACTTGAGCAAATTGGAGACAAATTACGTCTTCTCTTAAAAGCTGAACCATATTTGCCCCATAGCTTTGACAACGTCATACAAGTTGCTTCAGCATTAAAACAGAATATGTACACAAATAGCGTTGACTACATTTTTACCGATCCTCCATTTGGAGCTAATATTAATTACTCTGAATTAAACAGTTTGCCTGAGGCTTGGCTAAGAGTGACAACAAACAATGAAACAGAAGTAATAGAAAATTCGGCACAAGGTAAAAGTCCTGCATTTTATCATAATGAAATGCAGAAATGCTTTTCTGAATATTATCGTATTTTGAAACCTGGCAGGTGGATGACTGTAGAGTTTAGTAATACAAAAGCAAGTGTATGGAATTTTATACAGAGTGCTATAACATCTGTAGGTTTCATTATTGCTAATGTCGCTTCTCTTGACAAAAAACAAGGGTCATATAAATCTGTAACCACAACCACAGCCGTTAAGCAAGATCTTATTATTTCTTGTTTTAAGCCGAGCGAGAAGTTACTTGCACATTTCGAGAATATGAGGCAGTCGGACGACAACCAAAATATATTTGTCAGCACACAATCGTTTATCGAAGAACTGCTGACACGTCTTCCCGTGATTATTGTCAACGAGAAGAAGACAACTGCTGTTGTGGAGCGCAGCCCGAAGATTTTGTATGACCGACTGATTGCTTTCTTTGTGCAAAACGGTCGCCAAATTCCCATGGACGCATCGGAGTTTCAGCGTTTCCTGCGCGATACTTTTGTAGAGCGTGACGGTATGTTCTTTACCGCCGAACAAGCCATTAAGTATGATGACTTGCGCCGACAGAACCCGGAAATGGTTTCGCTTGCACTCTTTGTGGGTAGCGAAGCAGATGGTGTGCAGTGGCTCAAACGCGAACTTGTCGACAAACCGCAGACCTATCAAGACTTGCAACCGAAGTGGATGCAAGACCTCGTTGCTCCGAAGAAAGGGGATGCTATTCCCGAACTGATGCAGATTCTCGAAGAAAACTTCTTGAAAAACGAGGATAGCCAATGGTATATTCCTGATGCGGAAAATGAGGCTGACCTCGAAAAGGTTCGTACCAGACGTTTGCTCCGTGAGTTTAAGACTTATGTGGAAGCTGCGGAGAAACCCAAAGGGCGCATCAAGGAAGCTCGCCTTGAAGCACTCCGCACGGGCTTCAAGAACTGCTATCAAGAGAAAGACTTCGCCACCATTGTTCGGGTAGGCGACCGCATACCGCAGTCGCTACTTACCGAAGATGATGTGCTGTTGCAATACTACGACATCGCCACTAACCGCATATAATATGGCCAAGAAGAATCTTCCACAAGGAATTATCAACCGCCTTTTCGGAGAATATTCCGAAAAGCGATTGGTCGTGGTGCAAACCTACGATGAATTTCTGGCTCGCGAAGATGTGCGCATGATGCTTACTTATGCTTCGCTACGCATCGCCGAGGGGGATAGTCTTACCTTGCGCCTTTGGTGGGAAACCACCGTGAAAGAGGAATTGCAGGAGCAATCCAACATCCGCTTTGTTTTTGTGCAGCGAGAGCAGTTTGATGTGCCGGACGATATAGCAATTTATGCCGACACCACCCAATTTGTGGCTCGACATATCTTTCCTCGCTATAAATGGGCTTTAATCAAAGACCAATCTATCGGTACATTGAATTATCTTTATCAATATCCGGGCAGGGTTTCGATTGACGAACTGCACACTCATCATATCATTGCCGAATACCAAACTTCGTATGAGGGTGCAAAGGAGAAAATTGAAAACATCATTGCAGAATGGGATAAGCTGTTTGCCAAAATCAAGATTGATAAGCCGGGAGAATGGTTGCCACAAGCAAGCGCACTGATACTTCGTGCGCTCGAAATCGGAAACCTTTTAGCCTTGATGCCGAAAGTAGACGAACTCAATACGCTCTTTCAGCAACACCTTGTTGAACGCTATGCTTCAATCATCAGCTCGACCACACCTCCTGCCAACAAAGCACCGAAGAATGTATGCCAAGTGTTGCCGTTTATCGGCAAGCAGCCCAAAGAGGACAAGTTGGCTCTGGTGGTTGTCGATGGTATGAACTTTTGGCAAAGTCAGATGTTGGTAAACAGTTTGAAGAATAAGTATTTTGACATCAACGCACAGACCGATGTGATATATTCGTGGCTACCGAGTGTCACCGAACTCTCTCGCCAAGCTATATTCCTCGGTAAATATCCGTCTGTCAGCTACCAGCAAAGCAGTTCCTCGGAGAGTAGAATGTGGGAAAATTTCTGGCTGTCGAAAGGTTTTATCAATCGCAACCAAATTCTTTATGAACACGGTTCTACGATTGCCCTAAACGACATATACAAACGATTGGCTTGGGTAACGGTTGACCTCGATGAGAAGATGCACGCTTCCGATGACTTCCGTTATCTCCATGCCGCCACAAAGTTGTGGGTGGAGGAAGAAGACTTGCTCAATAATATCGGCGACCTTTTGCAACAAGGCTTCAAAGTGTATATCACCACCGACCACGGAAACATCGAAACCAAACCATCCCGTTTGCTTTCACAGCCGGAAAAGGTTGGCTCTCTGTCATTGAGCAAACGCCATGTCACGCTTGCTCCGCAGGCATCGCGCGTGTTGTTTGAACAAGACCACCGAGGAGAAGTGCTTCAGATTGACCCTGCTTCATGCACTTACTATCCGACCTCAAACCACTGCTTTTCAAATATTCCGATGAACGTGACCCATGGCGGCACTCATTTCTTCGAAGTACTTATACCCTTTATTACGATTACAAAAGAATGACAGATAAAACAATACAAGTAAGTATCAAACAGCGAGTTCCGCTCGATATATTTTGTTGCACCCTTGCCGACTATCTTAACAAGGGCGAAATAAACGAGCAGTATTTGTTCGAAAACCTACACTCGGTGTTTTCAGGGGAATATAATATCAAATTGACTTTTAATTACATCAAAAGTTCAATATTGAATCCTTTGATAAATGAAACTTTGGTGCAAAACAAAACTAAAATTCTTGCGGCTCTTAGAATTCCTTTCGAGGCTAATGTTATAGCAATTTCGCTTATCAATGTCAGATTTCCTTTTTGCTATTACTTTACAGCTCTTTTAGCCAAATATATGCGTTTGGAAACAGAACTTTCAAGAGATACTATCAACAAACTTGTTGGCAAAGACTATCCTTTGAACGGAACTTGCAAAAAGGCTATCAGAGTATCATTGACACAGCTTATAGATATGGGAGTTATCAAGCGTATCAAGATTGGACTGTACGCTTGGAATGAACCCATTTCTGTAAAAAATAAGATTACAGCAAAATTATGGGCTGAATCTTTTTTTATCAACAACCAGTTGCTTGATCGTACTGATACCGAATTGCAATTATTTGACCCATATTTTCTGTATATCAAAGAGGAATAAAGATATTCTAATCAACCACCCATTCGTAAGCTCCGGCAAAATCGGGGCTTATGTTGTTTTTGTCGGGTATCGGGAGCGCATTTCCTTTTACAACTCGGAGCGAGGGAGATGCGGTAGGCAACCCGTAGCGGATAAGTCCGAAGTGATAAGTGGCAGTGTTGCGCATGAGTGATTGGCGGGGCGCATCTATAAGAGGTAGCGAGGTAGTGAGCGATGGCTATGCAGAGTCGCTTCGGCTTTACGGAGTGGTACGGCTGTGTTCCGATTGTCGCAAACGGGTTGAACGAGTGAGTTGCGAGCTTTCCCTTATCCCGATAGCAAAGGTGTAAAACGTGTTCCATTTGTAAGACAACACGATGATGGGGTCCAACGAGTAGAACTCCAGCAGCAATCCGTTATCCAAACGGACGAGTTTCACCACCTCATAGTCGTTCAATACATCCGACTTCAATACCCGCTTCACGGCACGGTTCACGCTTGCCGCCGTGATATTGAAAAGGTCGGCTATCTCCCTGGTATTCATCCGCACATTGTCACCCGTGGCGACAATGCAGTTGTCTTCTTCTACTATGATCGTGTCGCGCCACATACGTTGTCCTCCTTTCCGTTTTTTGAATGAATCCGGCAGGAAACTATCAATATTCCCCAACCTTTTTTCCGGATTCTCCATGTCTTGATTGAGCTTCTCTTTGGTGAGGAATGACTGGGTCAGTTCTTTCAAGGCGATGTCTTATACATGGTAGCGTTGCATGAGAAACATACTATCATTTTCTGCCTTTATGCACTATTGTTCAACAGATTAAAGCATGATGGTTTCTGCTTTAAACTATCATACTACTATCATGCAACTATCATACTTTTTGCCTATAATTTTACCCATATCGCTGATAATGTGATATTTATATTCTGTTAGCCAAAATAATCATTAGCAAACATAAGGGACTATTTGTGTTAAAAAAGTAGGTATTCCGCCTAATTATAATCGGAAACAGTGCATAAAACTTCCTCGGACAAGGCAGATAAACAGCCCCACATCCTTGTTTCGGTTTCATCAAGATCCGGGTCTCCACATCTTCCACACCCGGATCTCCCGCATCCCGCCACCCGGGGCTGAAGAAACTTTTCAAGTTGCTTTTGGTAAAAGAATAGCTTGTATTCATGAAAAAATGAGTCTATTTATATATTTTATATCAGCCTCAGAATATATTTTCAATTTTATAGAATGCTGATATATAATATCTTATTAATTTTCACCCATGATAGTTATGATAGATGAATGATAGTTGAAAACAGCAACTATCATAGAATAACAGACTGTCCCAAAGGCATATAAATTCAATTATGACAGTATGATAGTTGTTTTGCAAAAAACTTTTATATAAAAATGTCCGTACTAAAAACAAGGATTGATTATCCCTTATGATTTTTGGTGCCCTATTCTACTCATAATGCAATGCCTCCGCCGGCGCCAACCGTATCGCCTTACGTACCGGAAACCAGACACCTATACAGATCATGGCACCCATCAGAAGATAGGTGAAACTGAAAGTCATGAGGAAACGCATAAATGTAAGTGGTTGGCGGTAAGAATCGAGCTGGTCCATATAAGCCATATTAAAGGCGAAGATGACTAGCAAGGGCAATGTCAAGACAAGTAAACAAAGTCCCTCGGTATACATATAGCGTTCCAGCGTGATACGGTGAGCCCCCAAAGCCATCCGGAGACCGATCTCGCCTTTTCGGTTCTGCATACGAAGCCAGAAAGTGCCGATGATACCAAAAAAGACATTTACCAGCATAAAGGCCATCAAGGACATCTTGTTATTCGCCTCCCGTTCTTTCCAACTCAGTTGCTGTTCACGGAAAGAAGAGATCGGGGTAATGCCATAGACATAGAGATTGTTGACCCTCAACCTCTCTCCCATTCCATCCAAGAACAGGTTCATCTCGTTCTGCGTATAAGAACGTTTCATCCGGACACAAAACTCGGCACTACTGGCACCGAAGCTGCTGATGGTTGAATTGTAAGTTTCACCTTCCAAACACTGGAAATAAGAGGCTTCGGAACGCTCATACTCATTCGTTCGGATGGAAGTGGAAACCGCTGCGATCTCAGACGACAGATCATGACCGCCATGATACACACGACGGCCGACAATATCCGGAGCACCATGATAGAAACCTTCCGCCATTTCCGGTGTGATCACAATCACGTTATGCCGCCCTACGACCTTATCATACACCGGTTCCCCATCGACTGTCCGGATACGGAAAAGACGGAAATATTCCGGTGTGACGTTACGCATCTGGAATGACTCCATATGAGCCGCATAGATAGTGTCGCCATCCACAGGCTTGACTTCCCTCCATGAATTACCACTCGAATAGGGACAGGAATAGAAAGTGACGCAAACGTCCTCCACCTCCGGGTTCTGACGGATCTGAGTCATCAACTGCGTCAGGTCTTCCGGGTCGGACGAATGGTAAAGAGAATCGGGCACGTAACCTGGTGCCTTCACATCCAAATTACTTAACTTAAAACGCCATACATTTCCGATATCGAAGCCTAAAGGAGCATGATAGGTCCGGTAATCCACCCAGAACGTATCTACCATCATCCAGAGCACTGCTGCCACTACCAACAACTCCGCAAATATCCAGCCGTTGCTACGACGCTGGTTCCACATTATCTTTAAAATATGTTTGATCATTATATTGGGTTTATTTATTGTTTAACGCATCCACAATCTGTTCACGGGAGATCCGGATTGCCGGAAGGCCGGCACTCAGCAAGTTCAACAGCAGGGTGAAAAAGAGGGCAGCAACGAACAGGATAGGCTTGAAAAGCATCTCGTAACCGCCGTTTCCTTTGTCAAAAGAAACGACTTGCAAAGTTGAAGCAAAATTACAGACAGGACGATCCCGATCAAGCCCCCGATCAAGGTGATGATCAGATTCTCGCATAAGACCTGTGTCAGCAGACGTCCTTTCGTCGCTCCAAACGCTTTACGAAGCCCCATCTCGGAGCGGCGTTTCTGGACGGATGACTGGACGACACCTGTCAGATTCAAGGTTGGTACCAACAGCAGGAACAACAACAAAGGAGCCGTTTGCGTCAAATATTCTTTCCATCCCTTCAATATACCTCCGTTCACATCGTTCGATCCCAATGCCACGTCCAATCGAGAGAACACGAAGTTCATCCCTAAGACAAACTCACGACCGGTAGCATTATAACGGCTGACCGCTTGCTTGATTTCCATACGGATCGCATCAAAATCGCTCGCCGAACGAGCCAGGATAACCCCTTGGAAACTACCGCAGACACCTCCGCACGACATACTGTTCACATAATTCGTATTGCTGGTATAAGGAGCCCAAACATCTGCGTAAGCACTATTAGCTGCTCGCGTCGGAGCTTCCACCACTCCCGTTATGGTATACGGCACATATCCCATCAACACCTCTTTCCCGATCGGGTCTTCCGATCCGAAAAGCTTGCGAGCCAACGTATTTGTAATGACCGCACAAGGCAGGCCTGAACTGAAATCCGCCTCCGTAAACGGTTTGCCGGAAATGAAGCGAAAATCAAAGACCTTCCAGAAACCGGGATCGGTATACTTTATCACATATTCCTCAAACAACTGACGGTTCGGCAACGAGACAATCGCTCTGTTGCTCGCTATCGCCGTCACCGCTTCGGAGGTTTGAAGCGGATAAAGACATTCCTTCACGACACCATCGGACATAGCGGTCGAATTCCGGTCTCCACTATTCCGTGAATCTGCCCGTATTCCCATGATATAAAGCATTCTGCCACGGTTCGACTCCGGACGAAAACCGACCAGCTTGATTTGGAACTGGAGGATCACCACCAATATCATCGCGATTGAAAGCGCCGTTCCAAGGATCGAGATCACACTGGTGAGGCGATTCTCCTTCAACATCTGGATGGCTTGTTTAAAATACTGTTTGAACATATTCCTTATTATTTATTATTCATAATGTAAAGCCTCTGCCGGATTCATCTTCGCAATCCTGCGTGCCGGGAACCAGATACCGACCCAGATCATACCGGCCAGCAACAGGAACGCACCACCGAAGGTGACAAGGAAGCGCCACCCCGAATAGGCCATCCGTCCCGTATCGGGCAAATCGAAATAGAGTATATTGACAATGAAGACCAACACCAACGGTACCGTAAAGGCCAACAGCGAAAGCCCCTCCACATCAAGATAGCGCTTTAAGATACCCTGCGAAGCCCCCAATGCCGACCGTAACCCTAGTTCGCCCCGGCGGTATTGCGTCCGCAGCCAGAAGGTGCCGACGATGCCAAAGAAGACGTTCACCAGCATGAAGCCGACCAAAGCCGTCTTCTTCTTCAAATTGTCCAACCGCCCTTTCAGGATCACAAGACGCTGCTCTTCCAACGGGATCACGCAAGAGACATACAGGTTGTTCACTTCCAGTCGCTCGCCCATCTTGCCTAAGAAGGCATCCATCTCATCCGCCTTGAAACCATTCCTCATGCGGACGAGGCAATCCATGTTTTCTGCTTTCCTCCGAGAGACCCACTCGGCCACCTCTTCATCCGTGCGCATCAACTGGTAAAAGCAAGGGGTACTCACCTTGAACTCGTTCTGGCGGATAGGGGAAGTAACTGCGGCAATCGTTTCCGTCTCCGTGCTTTTGGCAAACCATTTGAGCTGCTTACCGACACAAGATTCCCCTTCAAACAACTCCTTTTCAAAATCAGAAGAAACAGCCAGAGCGCCCACGTTCTTCTCCACCACCGGGCGCAACTGATGCCCTTCCCGGTCTTTGATCCGCAACACATCGAAATAGGGAAGTGTCACCTCGAAGCATTGGTAATAGTTGGCTTTCACGCTCGTATCGGCATCCGCCCGCACCCGTTGCGACCACATGTTGCTCCAGGTGTAAGGGCAAGAAGTACTCGCCACGCAAATCTCGTCCACCTCCTCCGCCCGGCGGATGTTCTCCACCAAACGGATCAAGTCTTCCCCTTCCGATGTCGCCAGCAGCGAATCCGGTTGGTAACCCGGTATGCCGGCCGATTTCTTTCCTATGTTTATCTTATACACATTCGTGATATCGAAGCCCAACGGTTGCCGATAGATATACCAACTAACCAACATCGAGTCCATCATCGCCCAAAGCCCCCCGAACACCAGCAGCAGTTCCAGGAATATCCAGCCATTGCTGCCCCGCTGGTTCCAAATCATTTTCCATATATGCTTGACCATATCTCTTTTCCTCCTTTATTTAGTAAACTCTTCCCCATCTTTCAATGCAACCACGATCTTCTGCCGGGCAATCCGCAAAGCCGGAATACCGGCAGACAACAAGTTCAGCAACAAGCAAAACAGCAAAGCCGCTCCGAATGCCATAGGCTGGAACAACATCTCTCCACTCAAAGCCGTGTTCGTGCTCTCCAGCAAGAAATCCTTGCCTAACGAGAAGAACAACAGGGATAGCCCGCATCCAACGACTCCACCGATCAACGTCGTCAGGCCGTTTTCATACAACACCTGGCACAACAGGGTTCCGGTCGTCGCCCCGAACGCCTTGCGCACCCCCATCTCTACCCGCCGTTTCTGTACGGCAGACTGCGTCACGCCCAAAAGATTAAGAGCTGGGACAAACAACAGGAAGAGCAACAACGCCCCGGTCTCCAACAAGTAATCCTTCAACGCCACATGCGCTTGTCCCTGGGAACCGATCGCCACATCCAACCGGGAGATGGGATTCCCCATGAAGTTGATCTTGTTATCCTGCTTCATCCCGTTATAACGTTCAACCTGCCGGTCCAACTCCTGCCGGATGGCCCTAAAGTCTCCCTTCTTCTTTGCCAAGAGGCAAACCGAGAAAGAACCAGCCATATTCTCTTTTATCGTATTGGCCAAAAGAACCCGATCGGTCGTATAAGGCACCCAAACAGACGCGAAAGCCGTATCAGCAGCCCGGCTGGCATCTTCCACCACCCCGCAAATCGTATAGGCAGCCATGTCGATGATTACACTCTTCCCTACCACCTCCGTTGAGCCATAGAGCTTGCGTGCCACGCTTTCCGAGACGACCGCGACAGGAATGGCCGAATCGAAGTCCGCCTGCGTGAACGGTTTCCCCGACACGAAGCGGAAAGAGAAGACCTGCCAGAAGCCGGGATCGGTATATTTGATCTCATACCCCTTGTACATCCGCTTGCCCGGAATGGACAACGGCTTCAACTGCAACGCATAACCAGAGACGGCTTCCGGTATCTGCAACGTATAGAAACATTCCTTCACCGCCTCGGCCGACATATTCCCCCGGTTCCAACCATTGTCGGACCGGACTTCCGTCCCACCGTCCACATACATCATCCGGTCACGGTTGTTCTCCGGATAAAAACTGGCAAACTGTACCTGGAACACCAGGACCACTACCATGATCATAGCGATGGAGATGGCTGTACCCGCTATGGAAATCACGCTGACGAACCGGTTCTCTTTCAGCATGTATAACGCTTGCTTCAAATATTGTTTTACCATAAAGCCAATTATTTTTGATCAGTCCTCTATTTTCAATTTGTTCTTGTCTTTATAAGCGTTCATGTCCGAGACAACGACCTGATCACCTTCCTGCAGGCCACTAACCACTTCTACATATTCGAAATTACTGTCTCCCAACTGTACTTTGCGTTTCAACAGCTGGTCTCCGTTTACGACAAAGAGTTCGTATTCTCCTTTTCCTACATAATAAGAGGAGTTGGCAATGCGAAGCACATCATCCTTCACGGCATTCATCACATAGATATCGGTCTTCAAACCGGAACGGAGACGTTTATGATTGTCTTCCTCCAATTGGACAGTGAAAGAGATCACGCCGTTCTTTGATAAAGGAGTAACATCACTGACCGTTCCGTCCAGTTTCTCACTGCCGATCTTAATAACAGCCTTACTGCCTGCGGCAATACGGTCGCCATAGGTGTCAGCGATCTCGCCTTCGATCTTGAAATGAGACAAGTCGGAAACGATTGCCACCTTAGCCCCCTGCCCTATCTGCGAGCCGATCTCGTTATTCACATAGGTCAGAATCGCTCTGCGAGGTGAACGGATCTGAGCATCTTCCAACGTGCGCCGGGTCTCGGCAAGGCTTTTGCGGAAGATATTCAGTTCCAGCTTTTTTACCTTCAGGTCCGCTTCAGCCAAGGCTTGTTCGTTCTTATATTTTTGCTCATCTTCCTTCAGTTTGAGGACACTCACGTTATAATCAAGTTCCACCTGGCGGACTTTATCGGTTGTACCGGCTCCCAGGCTGTCTAAATAGCGTTCGTTACGGAGTTCGACAGCTTTGCGATCCAGTTCCATACGGGAGACTTTCAGGTTCATTTCCATCTCCGAAAGTTTGTTGTGGTTCGTCACACGTTGCTGTTCCAGTTGCAAGCTCTTCATCTGTTCTTCGTCCAACTGCTTGTTATATTCCGTCTCGGCGCTCTGCAAATCTAATTTCAGAATAGGCGTACCGATATCGACTGAATCCCCGCCCCGCTTATATACCTCCACGATACGGGAGTTGATCGGTGAGTTGATAATCTCCTCAAATGCGGGGATCACTTTGCCGGATGCACTGACCGAAACTTCGATCACTCCCCTGTCGACCGTCGAAATGTTGAGGTCTTTCCGTTTCAGACTGGTCTGAAGCATGGAGATCACCACTACGATCAGGACGATAAGACCACCGGCAACCACCCCTATCTTGATCAACTGTTTGCGCTGCTCTTTTCTCTGTACTTCTTTTGAAATCTCTCTGTCCATATTTACTATTGTTTTAATTCTTCTTTTTCCGGCATTTCTACCTTGACGGCTTTCACAAGGCAAACTTCATGCCAAAAACATAAATCATTGATTACATGAAGTTATCTTTCAAAATAAGTGTTCAATATCGGACAGTGTGTTCGGTTTTGAGAAAACTTTTCCATCCCCGCTGTTGTTTATTCGTAACAAATTAAAACGATAAATTATGAACGCTAAAATTTCAGTCTTTACGATCTTCGCGAGTTTTGCCCTACTCTTTGCCGGCTGTAGCAAAGACGACGAAAACGTACCGGGCGGTATTGAACCTCCTAAAACTATCCTGGACGCTTTCAAGGCCAAATATCCGGATGCCCGCGACACAGAATGGACAGTCAATGACGATTATTATGTAATTGACTTTGAAAACAACTCTCTCGACAACACCGCCTGGTTCAGCCATCTCGGAGTATGGGCCATGATTAAGACGGATCTGCCGCTTAGCCAGTTGCCTACAGCTATCTCGACCGATATCAAACAAGGCAAATATGCCAATTGGAAAATGGAGGAAGCCGATACCATCGGCAGAGCTGGAATGGGAACCGTATATAAGGTGGAAATAGAAAAGGCGGAACAGGAGACTGACCTGTATTACACCTTATACGGCGATCTGATCAAAGCGGTCGATAATGCTAAAGACGATGTCGACCAACCGATCACCGTCCCCGAGAAAGTGGCCGGCCTAATGGAACTGACCTTCCAGGGAGCAGAGTTACTGGATATAGAAAACACGACTTTCGGTGTACAATTGGCAATCCTTGACGGGAAGACTTTAAAGATTGTCGAACTGACCCAGATATATACCTGGAAAAGTACGGCCTGGAAAGTTTCGGAACAGGAAGTCCCGACAGTTATCATGGACGCATTCAAGACCTCCGAATACGGAAGTGACCCAGTGGAATCTATCTATATGTTTACCGATGCCAACGGCGCATTCCACAAATTCAATGTCATACACAACGGGCAGGTTGTAACAATCGAGTTCGATGTGTTTGGGAATATCGTCACCAACAAATAAAAAACAGATAGGCATCGGATTCATAACGGATGCCTATCCGCTTCCAATCCGATGCCTATCCGTTTTTATCGGGACAATCACGAAATTCGACTTATTCGCTGATCAGTTCTATTTTTGCACTTTTCACACCCGGAGCAGAAGCTTCGAAGACAATGACACCCGGTGTTTCTTCTGTCTGTACGACTGCTGTCAGTTGTCCTTTGAAAAGGGACATCTGCGGAGCCTGGAAAGATTCGAGTGACGAAGGATCACCGTTGGCAGCCGCACGATAAGAGCCGGAACCACGAACATTGAACTTCACCTTGTTCGTAGCGTCAGGACAGAGGTTACCGTTCTTGTCGACAACGCGAACATTGATAAAAGAGAGATCCTTGCCATCGGCTTTCAGGCGGTCGCGGTCAGCTTCCAACTCGATGCGGTAAGGCTTGCCGGCTGTATGTACCACTTCTTCGGCAACAGCTTTGCCATCTTTGTCATAAGCCACCACTTTCAGAGTACCCGGCTCGTATTTCGTATCCATCCACATCAGGCGATAGCGTTTCTGGCGCTCGAAGCTCTTTTGAGCGGCTTCCGTATAGCTACTGTCCAGTTCGACGCTCAGATCTTTCGTGCGTTTTCCCTGACTCTTACCGTTGATGAACAATTCGGCAGAAGGATAATTCGTGTACACAAAGACAGGCGTCACTTCCCCTTCACGTCCCGGCCAGGTCCAATGAGGCAGAATATGCAACGTACGTGCCGTTTTGTTC
>OGQT01000962.1_pt1 | contig 24261 bp, 8 predicted proteins | sample 1553261 | NCBI WGS metagenome assembly OGQT01 (sample SAMEA2579992, study PRJEB22360) | human gut metagenome | biome: human gut; feature: human-associated habitat; material: faeces | place: Denmark | collected 2008/2010
CCGCCAGCGGCAGCCAGGTGTCGGTCAGTTCCTGATCGACGGTGAAGGTCGCAGTGAAGGATTTACCCTGCTCATCCGCCTTGATCGTGGTGCCCACGCGATGATAATTCGAGGAGTCCGTGGCTTCGGAAGAATCGGACAGGTTCCATACTGTGCCATCGAATCGATCCATCACCGCAAGTTTGACCGGTGTTCCGGCCGGCAGATTATGAACGGTCAGCAACACGTCTTTTTTGTGGTCCTTGATATAGGATCGCATGCCGCTGAGCGGGCTGGTGTAATCGTAGGGGCTTAACGGCGGATCGTAGCGGTCACGCAGCACGAAACGGTCCTGTGGCACCAGCAACGTGCCCCCGAAAGCAAGGCCGGCAGCGAGCACGACGATGATCAGCGCGGATATCCAGCGCCCCCCTTCCAGCAGTTCAAGACGCCAAGACAGCCAGATAATCAGCAGCAAGGCAAAGGCAATACCGCAGATGGCGCGTTGCCAGCCGCTGTCTGTGCCCAGCAGGGCACATACGGCCACGGCCGCCGCAAGGGGCAGCACTCCCACCAGAGACAACCATGCGTTGGCATTAATGGCAAACACGCCGGTGAAGAACGTAAGCCACAGGCCGATGGTCCATACCGCCATCAGCACGCCGTCTTGCGTGCCCAGAGGCGGATCGACGGAAATAATGTACTTGAACGAGCCAAACGTCATTTCCCAACCTGAACTCAAGGTCTTCAAGGTGGGAATCACGTAATGGGACGTAGTGGAACTCAGCGTTACCACCGGGCCGATGATGAATTGGGCAAACGCCAGAAACACGATTTGCCACCACAGTCGCAACGCCGGCAACATGCCCGCCAGAGCGATGATCGCGCCCAGCAAGGTGGCCGGTACAGCGGCAATCGCCCAAGTGGCCACGCCGCCGTACACGTCGATGAGATTGGCTTGCGCCAGCAACATCATCGCCGCTATGAGTACGAGGCTGGCGATTCGTTTGCCCCACGGCTGGCGACTGAGGCCCATGCCGCGAAGCACATTGCCTCTGGTCATCCAGATAACCGAATGTGTGGAGTCGGCCCAGGAGCCGGTGGTGGTGGAGGTCCCGGTGTACGTGCCGGAGGAAGTGCCGGTGTATGTGCCGCTCGATCCGGCGTACGCAGCGGTATTGGTATTGGTGATACTGGACTGGTCGAAGGTCATGCGAGCACCCCCATGATCAGTGGGAGATCATCGAGTTCGCCGATGGTGGCCAATGTGAAGTTGGCGAATCTTCTGATGCCGCGATTGGCGCCGGCGCTGGCCTGCAATACCACGCAGCTGGCCGATCGGGGCAAGGCCAAGGTCATGCGCTTGATCTGCTCGATGTCTTTCAGCGATCCAACAGTGAAAAAATAGAACGAAGCATCAGGACTGTGCTTCAGCGTGCCCTCGGCGAGATTCGGATTATCCTCACGATCAGGCTCTATGGCACTGGCGTTGTCGAGGAACTCCATGGCGTTGCGCGGCTGGCCGTGCGCGTTGCCCGCGTGGCAGAACAAGGGACGATCCTGCAGCAGGCATTTGACGCCGATGGAAGAGTGGATGGACACCGCCATCTCGAATTCCTCGCCGTTGACGTATTCGTCCGGGTTCACGCTGATGGTCACCGAGGTGTCGGTGCGGCGCGTGGCCTCATATTGGCGAATCATCAACGTGCCGGTTTTCGCGGAGCTCAGCCAGTGGACGTTACGTACGTCGTCGCCCGGCTCGTATTCGCGCAATCCGTAGAAGTCGAGATCATCATCCACGATCTGGCCGGATGGTTGGCCTTCCAGATCGCGGGGCACGCCGGCATTCAGGGTATCGAGACGCACGGTACGAGGGTGGATGAATACGGTGATGCGGTCGGCCAGCTCCTTTTCGTGACGCACCAGACCGAACGGGTCTCCCTTGCGGATGCGCAATGGGCCGATGGGCAGTATTGCGCGCGATACGGTACGGAACTCCACATCGGTTTGCTTGGATTGCCCGGGAGCCAGCATGGGGATGTTGAATCGTTCATGCGCATCGCCGATTGGCAGATATCCGCGTGCTGTGGTCGTCGGCGTTCTGCCGGTGTTGTCGATGCCGACGATAACGGATACGGTGTCTCCCACGGTCACGCGATGATTGGATACGGCGATGGACGCGTGGAAGCGTGTGTTGCCGAGGGAAAGCGCGATTGCCGCGAGCATCATCACCATCGCCACGATGCCGAATACGAGCAGCTCATACCAGCCCAGAAACGGGAACGCAATAAGGCATGCGATGCCTGCGCCCGTTACCGCCCAGCCCAAGGGCGAGACGTAGGATGCGAAGAACCGTCTGATGCGTCTTACCGCGCGCTTGAACATGCGTTCAGCGCGCCGGCGACGGCGTGATGTGGCGGATGTAGATGCCATGGTCGGATACCTTTCCAGGCCCTATCAGGAACCGATGGTGGGGGAGGGAACGTCTTCGAGCACCTGTGCGATCAGGCTTTCCTGAGTCGCGCCATCGAAGGTGGCTTCCGGAGTCAGCGTGATACGGTGTGCGAGCACGGCCACTGCAAGGTCCTTGACGTCATCCGGCACCACGTAGGCACGGCCATCGGCCGCGGCCCAGATACGGGCGCATCGGGTCAGTGCCAAAGCGCCACGCATGGAGGAGCCGACCGTGATCTTCTCGTTGTGGCGGGTCGCCTCGACGAGCCTGACGATGTATTCACGAATCGCATCATCCACATAGATTTCGGTGGCCACCTGACGCAGCCGCATGACATCGTCACCGCTCAGCACCGGGGAAATGGTCTGCGCACGGTCGGTGATATCGACCTGCTTGAGGATATCGACGGACACATCATGGCCCGGGTAGCCGATTGACGTCTTGATAAGGAATCGGTCCATCTGCGCCTCAGGCAGCTTATAGGTACCGAGCTGCTCGATGGGGTTCTGGGTTGCAATCACGATAAACGGCTGCGGCACATCATGGGTGACGCCGTCAACGGTGACTTTCTGCTCTTCCATAACCTCCAGAAGTGCGGACTGCGTCTTCGGCGATGCACGGTTGATCTCATCGGCCAGCACGATGGAGGCGAAAATCGGGCCTTCACGGAACTCGAATTCTCCGCGCTTCTGATCGTAGAAAGTCACACCCACCACATCCGAAGGCAGCAGATCGGGCGTGAACTGAACACGCTTGAAACCGGTGGAAATGGAATTGGCCAAGCCTCGGGCCAACTGGGTCTTACCGGTGCCGGGGTTGTCTTCAAGCAGAATATGGCCGCCGACCATCAGTGCAGTGACGCATTGCTTGATAGGGATGGTCTTGCCGATAACCACCTTGGAGACATTCTCGACCAGCGCATTGAAGGACTGCTGGAAATCCCGGACCTGAGCCGTGGGCTGGGGCAGTAGTCCGGAATTGATGCTGGCGGGCAGTGCCGATGCGGCTGCTTGCGCGGCTTTGCTCGACTGACGCTGCGGCTGGGATTGTGGCTGTGATTGCGCGGTGACCTGCTGCGGGATGGCTGGCGTCGATCCCTTGCGCGGCTTGAGCACGGTGCTGTCATCGCCCGCAGGGATGGAGGCGGCGTCAGTGGTAGGAGACGGCTTTTCTGACGGCGCTTGTGACGGCCGCTGCGGCAGGTTAGGCAGCGCAACGGACTGCGGCGCCGACTCGGTGCTTGGGGTCGTGCCGGTGTGTGGTGCGGATGCCAGGTGCGTGGCGTCGGATAGCTGCGTGCTGTCGGACAGACGGGTCGTGTCAGACAACTGCGTCGCGTCATCGATGTTCTCGCTCATGGATGTTCTCCTACTGCTTGTGAATGGTGGTTGACGATATTGGGGTATTGCCGAAACCAAGAATCCAGGGGTTCTTGGCCAAAGTGGTGACATCCGTACCGGATTTGAGCGACTTGGTCCCCTCCGAGGAGTCAGAGGGACGTGTGCCCGCGACGCTGCCTCCGTCCGCAGTGTTGTCGAGACCGGAGTATCCCGGCCCGCCGGTGATTTTGACGCTCCACGCGTAGTTGCCATCGGCGGCCACGGCCAAGTCGGTGACATCCAATGGCTGGCCGGAGTTCCACGTGAACGGTTGGCCATTGATGATGATTTGTACAGTGGCCGACTTGCCATAGACATCAACCGAACCGCCGGTGACGTTAATGACGTGAGCGTTGTCTGACCAGCGCAGCTCCTGCGGTTTGTTGATTACAGCCTTCTTCTCATAGGTGTAAGGAGCGCCATTGTGCGGGCCTCCGGTGGCGGCGTCGCTGGTAGCGCCGTTGAACACCTGTTGCACCGATGCGGTGTTGCATTTGGCCCAAGGACCCATTCGGAAGTCGAGTGAGTTCCGGTTAGTAGCTGTACCGGAATCGATGCCATCGGCAGTCACGCTGTAGGACTGCGCATGTCCCTGCTTGGTCCAATGCACGGTGCATGTACTGCCGGATCCGGTGGTGTAGACGTCAGCGGGCGGCTGGACCTTGTACTGCGGGACAAAGCGGCTCTCGCCCGTGCCGGCGGAAGCATCGCGCTGCGGCACCACGGTGGCTGTTACGGTGATTTCCCGGGTGTTCAAATCGTTCTCATTGATCTCGAACGTAGTGCCACTGTCACTGCAATCGATGGTGTCCTTGACGTCTCCTCCCAAGGAAATTCGCCGGCAGCCGGCATTGCGGTTGTTGCCGAGAGTGACTTTCGCCGTTACCGTGGTGTCGTCGTTCGACAACGCAATGTTCGGCGCATCCGGGTCTCCCCAGATCTTCTCTGACGGCGATGCGGCGGACTCGGCACTCCAATTGATTTTGTTATGGGCTTTGACGGTCGCCGTAATGGCGGTGCCATCGGAAATGTCGTTGTTGTTGAACGTAAACGACAGCTCGGTGGCCGTATTGCCGGTTTCCTTGGTCTGCGGAGCACCTGCACCGGTGACGGTCACCGAATAGTTATCGACGGCGCTGAAATCACCGCTCGGCGCTTTCCACGTCACCTTGGCGGTTTTATTGCCACCCGTGACCGTAACATCGGTGGGAGCGGACGGCACCTTGTCCGGTGTGGCTTCGACGGCGGTGGACGGCTTGGACCAGCCGACGTCATTTCGCGCGGCGACGGTGAAGGAATAGGTTTTGCCGTTCTTCAGACCAGTGACCTGGCATGAGGTGACGGCACCGCAATCCTTCTCTCCGGTGACGGCACCGGTCCAACTGACCTTGTAGTTGGTGATCGGGCTGCCATTGGCGGCACCGGGCGTCCATGTGAGGCTGACCGCGCTGTCCTGCGGTTCCCCGGCTACGGGGGAGAGCAGTGGCGGCTCGGGCTTGTCGATCACGGACACGGTAATCGATGCGGTGACTTCACGATCCTTGGACTTGGTGCCGTCTTGCACGGTGACGAGCACGGTGTTCGTGGAAGCACCCACATCGGATGCGACGGCGATGGTGACGTTTCCGGAGGCATCGCATCCGGCGATGGTGAGTTTGGCGGCGTCATCCGCCTTGCAGCTGATGACGGTCAGCGAGGAATCGGGGAACGGATTGTACGCGCCGGTAAGCACGTTCACGGCATCGCTGGCACCGGCCTTGATCTTCAACGTCTTGTCGCCGACGCGTGCCAGCGGACGGGTCGAAGACACTACGCGCACGGTCACACCGGCATTCACGGTGCCCGCGCCGTATGCGATTTGCACGGGAATGGACGCGGTGGTGCCAGGAGCGGCATCCTTGGTGGCGGAAACCTGCAAGCTACCGGAACGGGACAGGTTTGCGGTGATTTGCCTGGATGATGAGCTTCCACCGGAATACGTGTATTGCTTTTCGTCGTCATACACGCCGGACGGTGCATGGGTGAGCGCCGTCAGATCAACGGTCTTGGGGTCCGCGCCCGCCTCGACATCAATAGTGGAGGACGAGAACGTGGGCGGCGGCACATCGCGGCCTATCACCGTGATCTGGAGAGTGATCACTGCGGAATTGATGATCTTGGTCTTATCCGATCCCTGCTTGCCGTCCACAGCGGTAAAGGTAATGGAGGCGGGGCCTGCGTAGTCTTTTGCCGCAGTGAACTTCAGGGTCTTGTCGTTCACGTAGAAATCGGAGTTGGAAGCCTTGGTGGCGCTGACGGAATCAGCGCTTTCGATATACGGTTCCTTGCCGGCGCCGACGCGAACATAGTCATTGATGTTGATTTCAATGGTCTCGCGCGAGTTGACCTTCAATTCCGGTGCCTTGGGACGCAACGTGGGCGGAAAGACACCATAGGCCGGTACCTGGATGAACGCGGTGGAGGTGATGTTGTATTTCGTATTGGTCACCGTGTAAGGCACGGCTCGCGCCTGTGACGTCAGGTCGACGGTGATGGTGGTCGAATGCTCGCCGCCCTTGACGTGAGCGTGAGCGCTGGCGGAGGGATGCACGCCGACCTTGAGCTCATTGGCTGTGCCGGAAGGATTGGCGATCCACTGGGAAACATCCACATCCACGGACTTCTTATCGATGGTGGCGGCGGACGGCACACGATAGTCGTAGGCGGTAGGCGGCTCGATGGCGGCATTCGGATCCACGTTTACCGTGAGGGTGGCCGTATCGGACAAGCCGGCCTTGTCTTTGACCGTGTAGGCGATATAGGCGGTGGTGGCGCTGCCGGGCGTGGTGAAGGAGATCATATTGTCTTTCACGCTCACCCCGTCGAGACCTTGGACCTCGACATGCTTGTCGACGGTCAGATTGGTGTTGTCGCCGGAGATGTCGTTCTGCGCGACCGGCACGGTTGCGGCCGTATTGGGCCTCAACGTGATTTCGTCGTCCCTGGCGTATACGCCGGAGTCGGACGATCCTTGGAATACGCCCACGCGGATCTGCGCCTGTGTGCGCTGACCGGTCCAATCCTCCACGGCATAGGAGAAGGTGTCGGTGCCGGACGAATCCGGATACGCTTCATAGACCAAGTAGTCGGAACCGACTTCGGATATGCGGCCCAGCGTGGGTGCCTTGTTGCCCAGACCCAACAGCTGATCGTCGTCGCCATCCGTGTCTATGCCGGTCAGTGTGATGGGGATGCGGACCTTCTGCCCGGCGGCAACCTGCGCTTCGGCGTCATGCGGGGTTGGCGCGGCCTTGCTCGCTGCGTCGCTCTTATGCACGGTAATGGTGATATTGGCGGAAGCCACATTACCCAGATTGTCTTCAACCGTATAGGTGATGGGGAAGTTGCCGGTCTCGCTGGATGCTTGGTAGCGGACAGTGTCTCCAGAGACGAAGGCCAGACCCTTGAACGTCTCCTTGTCGTATTGCAGGTTGTTCTTGAGTTTGACCGTGGTGCCATCCGAGTAGGCCACATGGTCAAGCACATCCACGGACACGATGCCGCCGGTACGCACCTGGGCATTGATATTGCTGGCCTTGGGCACTGAATTCGAGGTGGTCAGAGCCGGCGGCTGCAACACGATGGTGCCCTTGGCGGTTCCGGAGGCGTTGGCCACGGTGTAGGTAAGGGCGACGGGCTTCGTGGGCACCTGACGCGCGGTGATATACACGCGCTTATGGCTGACGAGACCAACCTTGATGCCGGAGTCGGCCGGTGCGCTCACCGTGGTGACGGATAGCACGCCGCCCATCGGATCGACGTCATTGGTGAGCGGCTCCACAATGGCGGTATTATCCGCGCCAAGCAGGGCGATATCGTTGGCGGCAACCGGTTTGGCGGCCTCGCCGGTGGCGGGCTGTACCTCGACTCGAGCCAATCCGGTGGCCGGAATCGAACCTTGAGCAATGGTGTAGGGCACGTAATAGGTGCCGGGATTGGTGGCCTTGAACGTCAACGACATATCCGCCGCATTGGTGGTCGTCGAAGCGCCGTTGGGCGTATCCACCTGAGTCAGCTGTGCCGGCTGCAAGGAAGTGCCATGCACGTAAGAGGACAGCTTGACGACGGTATCCGTGTTGGGAACGGTGGTTTTCGCTACCGGGTCGATGACCGCGGCCAAGGTGTTCGCGGGCTTGACCGAGAAATACACCATGCCGGTGCCGGTCGCCGTGCCGTCGGAGACGGTGACCTCGACGCCCACGCGTCCCGACGCCAGCGCACCGGTGTTGAACGTAAGCTGGCCGTCGGCTCGGGTGGACACCTGCACCTGGTCGGTGTTCTGGGCCACAGCGGAGACCAGAGTGAGCGGGTCTCCATCCGGATCGTTGAAGCTGCTCAGCGCATTGGCGGTATAACTGGCTCCCTGCTCCACATCGATCTCGGGAGGAGTGTCGAACTGTACGGGAGCGTGGTTGCCTCCATCATTCAGGGTTACGGTCACCGTGGCGGAAGAGGTTTGGCCGCGGCCATCGGAAATATCGTAAGTAAAGGTAACGGTGCCTGCGGATGCGGCGGAGGCATCGAGTTGCAGATACCGGCCGTCGTAAATCGGTGAAATGGTGACGTCTTTGTTGTTTGGTGCGCCAACCTTGGTGATTTTCAGTACGGAACAATCGGTCTGCTCGTCATTGCGCAGCACGTCGAGAATCTGTTCCGAACCGGCTCGTGCGCCGATTTCATCATCCTCGGCTTTGATTTGGCCGGATTGTGCGGAACAGGTCTTGGAGAAGTCGTGGTGGTTGTTGGCCGAGTCGTTGTTCTGCTGTTCTTTCTCGGTCTGCTCGGTCTGTATTTTGTTCCACTGTATTTTGATGACTTTGGTGGAATCCTCAGGGTTCCACACATTGCCGTTAACCGTGTCGTTGAGCACCACAAGGCGATGGTTGGTGCGGAACACCAATTCGGAAGTAGTATTGACGGATTCGAGGGTTTGCGGCTTGACGCTGGTATCCGTGGGGGAGCAGGCGCGAATGTAGTTGCTGGCCTTCTGGCTCCAAGCCGAGTACACGCAGCCCTTGGACGATACCGGTCGTGCCGGATTCGCCTTGCCCCCGTTGGCTATGAAATTCGCCTTGGCATTGGACTTCAACGGGATAAGCGCAAGGCCTCTCGGTGATGCCGCGGCCACCCAATCGGACTGTATGTCATCGGTGGGAGGCTCCTGAAGGGTGAGGGTGCCGGTCGTGTCGACATCGACGCGGCCGCCCTTGAATATGACGGTTTTGCCGGTTGCGATTACCGGCGTGCTCCCGATGACGGTAAAGCTTTCAACGGTCTGCTGCTTGCCGTCGGTCAGCGATTCGAGGGTTTTGGCCTTGGCGCTGCTGGGATTGTCAAGACGCAGCACCATACCGTCGGATGGACGGTATCCGTAGACTTTGCCATCGTGGGTTACTGCGATGCGCCCGCCCTCGCCCAGCTTTATTTTCGGATCGGAAGTGGTGGGGGTCACGGAATCAAGGTTTTCCGACAAGCCGGTCCACACATTGCCGGTCTTCTCGTTGATCAGGGCTACGGTATCCCCGCCGACCACAGTGGTGGTGTTGGCTTTGATGTCGGTCTTGACACCGGTGCTGACCGTGGATGCCTTGATGGTGGAGGCTTTGGTCGTTTCGGTCAGGATGGTGTCGCCATTATGCTGTGCGATGTCGAATCGTGGGGCGGAGGAGGAGACGCCGGCGTCGGCCTCCTTGTTCTTTACGTTGAATCGTACGGCCTTCTGGTTCTTCAGCGAAGTGACCCATACGGTGCCATCGTCCAGTTGCACATGGCGGCGCGTGACGGTGCTCATGATCACCGCGCCGGCAACAAGTCCCAGAAGCAGCAGGAGCGTGATTACGGGAACCGTCCACGTATGCCCTCCGGAGGGCATAAGGCGGCGCAAAGCCGCGCTGATGCGTCGGCGACGATCGTATGACTGGGACGATGTGGCCATCTGAACTCCCTGACCCCTGTTTTCTCTGGTTGCTGGTGTAATGACAACGCTTTACAGTTCCAATACCTGCCGTTCCTGTTGTCCATTTGGTGAATTCGCCGCTGCTGGGCGCGCGTCTGATGCGATGCGCAATGCCAAGGTGGCATGCCCGGCAGTGGCGAGCGGATCATTCTTGCGGCTTGGCCGCACAGGCGATGGCGGGGCTGACGGACATCTGGCGGTTCTTGCGCACAATGGACACCTGAATGCAGGTCTGCGAGCCTTCCTGCGCGTTGACGGTCACCGTGGGATCTGACGTTGTGACGGTTTGCGCGCTCTGGTCGGTATTGCTGCCCTGCACTATGGCCCACGCATAGGTATCACCGCTTTGCGAGTCTGGATTCGTCCAGGTGAACGTCACGGATGACCCATCCGCCGCATAGGTGCCGTTCAGATTCTCCGGGGAAGGAATCTGGGCGTTCGCGGTATCGGTGATCACGTCATCCTGATTATTGCGGTTGTTGTCATCATCCTTGGTGCCGGGCGTCGCCACCTGTTTGGTATCTGATCCGATGACGCTGTCCATGCGGGGAACGACCACGAAGGCGAATATCAGTGCCGCTGCGGCGATCGCCGCAAGTATACCGACGGTAATACCCACCGGTTTGACCCATCGCCGTGACGAACGGGTGATCTGATCTCGCTGGTCCGTGGCCCGGCGCCGACGCTCGATGTCTTTGGGATAGGCCGGCATCCCTTCCACGGTAACGGGAGTGGCATGCCCGAAATATGCGAATTGCACACGCTGCATGGCACGTGCGAACTCCAACGCGGAGTAGTACCGCTGGTCGGGGTCCTTGTTCAGGGCCCGGCGCAGCACCGCTTCCACATCGGCCGGCACGTCGGGGCGGTTGAGGCGAGGCAATGGCTGGTTGACGATCAGCGAAATCAGTTCCGATTGCGAACGCGGGTGATAATCGTGCTGGAATGGCGAGCAGCCGACGAACATGGCGTACAGGGTGGCCGCCAGTGAATAGATGTCGGCGGCTTCCGAACCATTGGTCAGATGCTGAAGCACTTCAGGCGGTGCCCACGGCGGCGAGAATCCGGTTTCGGTACGGTCATACACATCGGTGGAGATACCGAAATCACCCAGAACAGGCAAGCCCTGCGAGGTGATGAGAATGTTGCTGGGCTTGATGTCGTGATGGATGATATTGCTGCGATGCGCGGTGAACAGCGCGCTTGACAGCTTGATGCCGAGGTCGAGTACCTGCTCGCAGGTCATGGACCGGGCCTTCATGATGCTGTTGTAGGTGCCGCCCGGCGCATATTCGATGACGATGTAGCCATGGCCATCGGAGGTGACGCCGGCACCATATACCGGCAGAATGTACGGGTGGGATGACAGCTTGGCCATGAAGTTGGCCTCGCGGTTGAACAGGACAGCGGCCCGTGGGTCAAGGGTCTTGGCGCTGGTCTTTACCGCCACCGGGCGTGCGGGCATACGCTGGTTATATAGGTACACCGTGGCGGTGGCACCGCTTCCCAACATCTGGACGAAATCATATCCGGGCAGCTTCGGCGGTCTCATCGGAATGTTGTCCATCTGTTCCCTCCCTCCTTGGAAAATGCGCTCTCCCTGCATTCGTTCTACAGGATACCGTCAAGGGTACGATTCTTCGTCGGGTTCGGTAAAATTTTTCCCTCTGTGACGGTCGGGTTTAGGCTGGAGCCATGATGACGAGACTTGAACCTGGAACAGTGCTGGACGGCATCGACCGTGATGGAGCGGCGAGGCTGATTGTCGGCACGCCTGGAAGCGGCAAAACTGAATTTGCCTTATCGGTGTTGATGGCGGGGCTGCGCCGCTACGGTGGCACGCAGGCGGTGATGGCCGTATCCGGCCGTGTGGCCGCCGACGCATTGGGCAATCGGGTGATTCGTGAGCTCGGGTTTTCCGTGCAGGCCAGGCCGGTTACCACGCTGGGTGCCGTGGCATTCCGGGCCATATCGGCTTCGCGCGAGGGAACTGGATTGCCGTCGCCTCGATTGCTGAACGGTGCGGAACAGGATGCTTTGCTGCGTCAAGTCATGGCCGTGCATCTGCGCCATGCCGTAGCGGGAGATGATTGCGGCACCTGTGATTTGCTACGCGTCTACTTTGCCCAGGATGACTGGGCGAGACTCATACGCGATGCCGGTGCCGGCGAGATGCCCGGCTCGGCCGCTTCCGCACAATCAAGCCTCTCGCAACAAGGGTCGGATTCGCCGTCTCCGACGTCGGCAGGCGGCTCGACCAGCGCGGATAGGTTCACGCGAGGTATTTCAGATGCGTTTATCAGCCAGTTGCGCGATATGCTGGCCCGATTGGATGAGCTCGGTGTAGGCGTTCACGAAGAGCCACGTCTCTTGGACGCCGTGACGGAGGACGCGCGATTGTCGGTGCAATGGCGTTTGGCTTTCGCGTTGCGCCGTGAATATATTGCAGCCCAAAGCGTGGTATATCCGGGGCAATACCGTTTGGATGCCTCGTATTTGCTGGTGGCAGGCGCTCGTGTGGTGCGTGAGGCATTCGCCGCCGATCACGCGGATGATTCCGACCGGCCTATGTGTGTGGAGGCGTTGGGCTTGCCCCGGCTGCTGGTTGTGGATGATGTTCAAGACACTACGCTGGCCGGCATGCGCTTCTTGGAGGAGTTGGGGAATGCCGGCGTCAAGTTGGTGCTGGTCGGCAACCCGGATGAATCGGTGCAGACCTTCCGCGGATCGTATCCGGAATATCTGATGCGCCGTGCCGTGGAAGGGCGGCTGAAGGCCAAGGAAGAACAGCTGGTTGGCGGCAGTGCCGTCGCTGATCAGTCGCACATGACGATGGCTGATGTGATCGCGTCTCGTATTTCGCTGTCGATTCCCTCGCCGGAAGACGAGCCGCTGCCTCCGGCCGAGCGTCCCGGCAAGCTGACCGCCATACTGGGCGGAGTCGATGCAGCGAATTATCAGGCGGACGGCACGGTGACCGCCGGCCTGTACCGATCCTCACGTGAGGAGCTGGATGATGTGGTCTGGCGCATCAAGCGGGCGCATCTTGACCGGCATATTCGGTGGAACGACATGGCGGTCATCACCCACGACAATGCCGCCGTGCGGCTGTTCGGCGAACGACTGCGCCGAGATGGTGTACCGGTGCGGTATTCGTCGGTCACCCGTCCTTTGAAGGACGAGACTTTCGTGCAGGGATTGTTCGCGCTTGTGGAGCTTGCCCGATTGCGTGCCGAGGGGATGGCGGAATGCCAGATGACGTTGGCTTCCTGCGCGGCATATATAAGGACTAGAGTGGCCACGTTGATGAACGGCCCGTTGGTGAGTGCCGGGGCCAAACCCGGTCAGGGGCGTCCCGCAAGGCTTGCGCCGATCGAATCGGCCATGGGGTCGTTGGAGTCGCTGGCGCATCTCGCCACGGATGATGCCATGCTGACCTCTCTGACGACGGCATGGGAAACATTGCGTGAAACATACCATGAAACACGGCGTGAAACAGGTCGTGAAACATCCTCGTCAGTGGTTTCGACGTCAGCGGTTTCGTCGTCAGTGACTTCGTTGCCAGTGTCTGTCGAAATACTCGGTGAACCGTCCGGCGATGACTTGGCCTTTGGCGTTGACGCGCTGTACGTGATGCTTGCCATTGATGATGCCGCCGCGCCGGCGCAGGCTGCGCTCGCATCCATCCACGCGGTGCTCGGCAACGACCCTCAGGCCCGCGCTTTTGCGAACCTGTGGCATCTGGTGGGCAGCGTTGCTTCCGGCTTGGAGCGGCTGCCGGCAAGCCAGCGCGTACAGCCGCGCTATGCGCTGTCTGTTGCGTGGAACGCCACCGGTCTGGCACCGGTCTGGCAGCGTGCGGCATTATTCAACACGGCAGAGGGGCGTACGGCCAATGACCGGCTGGACGCGGCAATGCGCCTGTTCCAGTTCGCCGATGATTCCACCGCCAGTCGAGACATCACGTCATTCATGGCACAGGTTCGGGGCATGGAAGTGCAGGCCGATTCCTTGGCCCACATAGGACCGGTGGAAGACGCGGTGACATTGACTACGCCGGCAGGCGCGGCCGGACGCCACTGGGAATATGCGTGGATACCGGTGGTCCAGCAAGACGTGTGGCCGAACCTCGCCGGGCGCAACACCATGTTCGGTGGTGAAGACCTTGCCGAGCTCGTGCTGAGGGGAGCGCTTGAAGAAAGCGACAAAACCGGGCATGATCCGCGGTTCGCGGCTGTATTGTCGGGCGAGAAGAAGAGTTTCCTGGTCGCGCTGACCCGTGCACGGCGAATCATGATCAGCGCGGTATGGAACGACAGCATGAGCCCCTCGGACTTTCTCTTCGGGTATCTGCCGGAATACTATCCGCGCAACCGGCAACAGGCGCCTTTCACCACAGTGGGGGCACATGCGGGATTCGCCGAATATGATCTGGCCGGATTGGACGCCGACCCACGTGGGTTGGTCAGCGCCGCCCGCGCGGTTCTGGCCACTGCTCAACCGCAGCAGGCTGCCGCAAAGGACGCCGCGATTGCGTTGACACTCCTGTTAGAGCATGGTGTGCGCGCCGCAAATCCGCAGAGCTGGGCGTTTGTGGAATCGCCGGCCCAATCGGATAGCGCGTCATCTGGCGATGCCTCATCTGACAGCGCATCATCTGACAGCGCATCATCTGGTGGTGTACAGTCTGACGGTATCCAAACAGGGAAAGGCAAGACGGATGCGCAGGCCGCACCCATGGTCACCTTATCTCCATCGGCGGTCGACAGCCTATGGGCGTGCCCGGTGTGCTGGATGCTGGAGAACCGGTTCGCCGGTCCTCGCCCCAGCTCCGTGGCCACCAGTTTCGGAACCCTCATCCATGCGGTTGCGCAGCAAGGCAGCGAGGAAGGGCTGGACCATCTTTCCCACAATGCCCAGGCGTTGGCCGCACTGGGCTTGGACTCCACGGCCGGCACGGAACGCCGCATCGAGGCTGTCGCGGCACGGCTTAATGCCATCTATCAGAGCAAACGTCCCGATCCGAATGCCATAGCCGACACCCGGAACCGCTATGAGGCCACCCGTAAGGACGAGTCCGCGGCGGATGCCCTGCGCAACATCGCCGATTACTTTGTGCGCAGCGACGCCGATCCGGAAACGTATCTTGGCAAGAACTCCAGCAACTTCAGCATTGGCGCATTGGCCGGTGCCGAATGCGAACGGGAGTTTGCCGCACGTTTCGATGTGCGTGACATACTCGACGCATACAATGCCGTGCCCGGCATGCACCCGATCGATCGGAACACGCTGGTTCGTCTGATGGGAGCACTGGTCGGAGGATGGCCGGAAGGCATGGACGAGCATCTGACCGTGAGACTGTCCGGGCGTATCGATCGTATGGAAACCCGCGTACTCGCAGACGGCGGCGAATGCATTCGCCTCATTGACTACAAAACAGGCAGAACGCCTACGGTCAAACAGATTTTCAATGATTTGCAGCTCGTGTGCTATCAGCTTGGCCTCGTGTTCCCCGAAGACGGGCCGCGCGGTGCCAAGGCACTTGCCGCAATGCCGCATATCAGCCAAAGCGCGCTATTCCATGTCGGGCAGAATGCGGCACCAGCCAGAAGCTACGCTCCGGAAGGTGCCTTCCAGCCGCCGCTGTTCACTGATGGCTCGTTGAATGCCGAACCGTTCACGCCCCGATACTGGTATAAAGACCCCAACCGTTTCTTCGACATACCCGCCATAGATCCGGCTACTCCTCCCGAAGGTGTGAGTGCCGAAGCGTGGGCGCAATTCGCCGCGCTCGCCGGTACGCAGACGTTATGGTCGCTGACCATGATCGCCCGCGTATTCTATGCCGCGGCGGCCAGCAGATCAGCCATCATCGAGGCCCATCCGCAAGACACCCATATCGGATTCTGCCGTATGAAGAACGTCTGCCCTGCCTGTGCAGGCCAGATCGACACGATTTTCGAAACGAGGCAAGCATGAGCACGTTCACTCCCAGTGCGGAACAGGCCGCCATCATCGATGCGCCAGTCGATGCTGACGTATTGGTGGTTGCCGGTGCCGGTTCCGGCAAAACCTTTACGATGACCCAACGCATCATCGCGCTTATCAATCGAGGTGTGGCACCTGAACGCATCCTTGGCCTGACCTTCACACGCAAGGCCGCAGGCGAACTGCTGGAACGCGTCTCCGCCGCAGTGGCCGGTGATATGGCGGGCTCTACGACCGCCACGGTGTCTGATCGGGCATTCCTCAAGCCGGCCATTTTCACGTATGACGCCTTCTTCCAGACCATCGTGCGCCAATATGGACTGCTTGTCGGATTCGATCAGAACACGCAACCATTGAGCGCAGCCGGAGCGCTTCAACTGGCCACCGAAGTCATCGACAGGCACATGGATCTGGCGTTCAGTGAGGATTTTGGCGCCTTCTCCAGTTTGGCGAACCGTGTTCTGGCGTTGTCGGATGCCATTGGCAGTGCCATGATCGGTGCCGGCTGCACCAGCTTCGATGATGCGATCAATCGAGTACGGCAATGGGATTCGGCATTCATCAATCGATTGCAACAAGCCGTTGCAGACGAACCCATGCCCGAGGACGAGCCGAAAATCCCCAAGATCAAACGACTGAAGAAAGATACCGACGCCAGCTGGCAAGCCAAGCTCGATGACCGTGCCGAACATTTGCACGCCCGTTGCACCTATCATTGCGGTGCGCTGCTGGAGACCACACGCAAACGCGATATTCTGCTCCAGCTGGTGGAGGCCTATGCCCAAGCCAAGCGGGAACGCAATATGGCCGAATTCTCCGACTTCACCATTGCCGCGTATCAGCTTATCGAGCGCTTCCCCTCCATCGGAGAGCGTACGCGCCGCAGGTACAGCCACGTGCTGCTCGACGAATATCAGGACACCTCCACCACGCAGGCCGCTCTGCTGGCAGCACTGTTCCACGTGGATGCGTCACAGAGGTCCGCCGTCAACGCGGTGGGTGATCCGTTCCAGTCGATTTACGCATGGCGTGGTGCCAGCCCTGGTGCATTCCGTATGTTCCAGCAAGATTTCCACCTGTCTGCCGGATACAAGCCATTCCCGCTGTCCGTCACCAGGCGAAACAGCCGTATAGTGCTCGAAGCCGCCAATAATCTCACGCTGCCGTTGCGCTCCAATCCGTCGCGTCCTTCCAGCTCATTGATGCGTGAGGTCGATGTCTCATCGCTCGACCCCATGCCTGATGCCCCCGAAGGAACATTGGGAGTACTGGGCTTCGCCACGGCCGGGCAGGAGATCGACGCCGTAGTGCGTTTCTGCAAGACGGCCATCGCACGGCACCGTTCTGCAGCCGAACAACAGGAACAGATGCCGGGCGAACAGAAAGCGCCGGTCGCCGTGCTGTTTCGGTCCAAATCACATATGCCCGAATATCAGGCGGCATTGGAACAGGCCGGATTGACCACATTCGTGGTCGGCTATTCCGCGCTGTTGGAACGTCCGGAAATCCGCGATCTGATGGCGTTGCTGCACGTGGCCGCCGACCACACCGATACGGGATCGCTGATGCGCTTGCTGGCCACGCCACGATTCACCATGTCCGCAGCGGATTTGACCATGTTGGCCCGTTTTGCTGAAGAACAGAACACGGAACAACGCTTCCAAGCATTGGTGCAGGCCGGCCTTGCCCAACCGGATACACCAGCGAATGAATGGGCGGCTGTGGTGCGTGAGTACCGCGATCAGGTGGCCAATGCGGTATTCCTGCCAGACGTATTGCTACGCGGCGACCTGGTAAAACTGCTTGAACGGTTGAGCGCACACGGGCGCAACGCCATAACCCGGGCCGCGGTGATGCTCCGTCAGGTGCATGATGCCGTCGGGCGGCCACTGGGCGACGTGATTCGCGCCGGCATAGAAGCGTTGGATCTTGACATCGACACCGTATTGGCCGGTGTGCTGCATAATCCGCAGCACCGCGCCAATCCCGCTTTGGCGCATATGCCTATGGATGCGATTGTGGATTTGGTGGATACGTACACGCAAGAGATTGCCGCTGAGCAAACTCCCTCGTTGCATGGGTTCATCACATGGGTGGATCATCTGGCTTCGGTGGAGGATGAAGCCGCCAGTCTCCCTGACGCTCCGGTGGATGTGGAACTGATGACCGTACACCAGTCCAAAGGGTTGGAATGGGATGCCGTTGCGGTAGTGGGGCTTACCGCCGTCGGATTCCCCAGCAATCAGGGCGACCATCTCAAGATCGTGCTGGACGAGCACCATACGGGAGGCACCGAGCAAGGTCACTGGACCGCACCCGAATATCATGAGACCGCCGACTCCTGGCTCACCAACCCCACCGCCGTACCCGTGCCTATGCGTGCCGATGCCGGCATTCTGCCGCGATTCCCCCATGATACCGATGTGGAAGCCGACCCCATCGCATCGTTGGCGGCTTTGGATGATGTGGAGCTTATCGATGATGAAGTGTTCGGCTCCATGCGCGAATTCGGCGATGGCGTGGAAGAAGTGGATGCATCCGGCTGGTATTTGACGCAGGCGGAGGAATATGGGCGCCGGCTGCATGCCGACGAACGTCGATTGATGTATGTGGCGCTTACCCGTGCGCGAGAAGATGCCCTGATGACCTATTGCGCCTATACGGGCGAATCCGGGCGGGACCCGTCAGTGGTGCCCAAAGGCTCTCGCGCCGCTCAGCCATCCAATTTCTGGCTTGAAGTGCATGACGCGCTCCAAGCCCGTGAACATGCGATATCGGCTCAGGACTGTGTGGAACGGCTGCAAGCCGCCAATGCCGGGAAGCCCATGCTGATCTCGGCGCAAGGCGAAGCGATTGCCCCTCCCGAAGGGTTCTTTATCGGAGAGCATGCCGCGGCATACGGTGACGCCGTGGTGGGGGAGGCATGGCAGACGCCGATTACGCAGACGGATGCCGCTGTCGAATTGCCGTGGCCGGCTACCCTCAGCGACGCAGTGCATGAACAGCTGTCACGTGGCATCGATGTTATCGCCGCAGATTCCTCGTCACTTGAGCAGCACCAAGACGCCGGTCCACTGCTGCAACGGGCGCAATTGCTGGTGGACGACGCCGATTTGATGGCCGATGCCGCCAGCGGCCAGTCGCTTGATGAGGCAGTCAAAGCCAAGGCGCAACGCATTCTGGCCGCCGGACGTCAGAACGTGACAAGCCTGCAAGCCCGCGTAGGTGGCATGAGCGAACGGGAGGAGCGCCTCTACTGGCGTAGCATTATCCGTCCGATTCCACGAATATCGTCTCCGGCGGCCGAAGCCGGCACGCAGTTCCATGCGTGGGCTGAGCAATTCATCAATGCCGGTAAGCCGGATGAAGCGGTACTGGCATATGAAGCCGAATCAAGTATGCCGCATACAGGTCAGGATGCGGGATTCGTTTCCCGGGAAGCCATGTTGGCCGATTTGGCCGAACGGGAGCGGCAATGCCGCAAGCCATCCACACGGCAGCCCGCTGTCCCACAGCCCACGGCTCAACAATCCGCATCCGCCGTATCCGCCGCCTCCGCCACTTCCATAAGTAGCGACAATGCCACCGAGTCCAAGCTGGTGGCGTGGCAGCGCAGATTGGCCGAATCATCGTGGGCCAAGCGCATCCCGGCGTGGACGGAGCGTGCCATTGTCGTGGACGTGCCGGGCGTGGGCCTAGTCAATGGCAAACTCGATGCGGTATTCATCGGTGGACTTGACCCGTCCAGCACCACCGCACGCTTTACCGTGGTCGACTGGAAAACCGGTCGTCGGCCCACCAAGCCAGACGACATCACCCGCAAACTTGCCCAGCTCGACATGTACCGACTGCTGCTGGCAGCGGTCGAAGGTGTGGAATTGGACAGTATCGACGCCACTCTCTACTATGTCAGTGAGCCCGACGAGGGCTTGCGCGAGCTTCACGCCCGTGCGAAAACCAAACAGGAAATCCTTACCGAGTTGAGCTCCGGCATTCCCGAACAATCTGACAACGACTGAGCCCAAAGGCTCATGACCTGTACAGCATCGGACGGCCTTCACCGGTGGAGAGACCTTATGCATCGCAAGGCATCTCCGACGATGAAGACGACTGGCCACGTACCGGTCCGCGGTTGAAACGCACCGCGTGACGTTGCTGGGGAACCGCTACCCTCGGATGGCACGTGTGGGCGGGCGCACGTGCCGGACAACGCACCAGTAAGGAGTTATTGTGTCCACGACTCGCGCGGTTTCGAAGTCGTCCGCTGCCCACTCGCCCTATCAGCGCCTGTTCATGCTGCCCGGAGCCAAGGCGTTCTGCCTGTCCGGTGCGGTGGCACGATTGCCGATTTCCATGATGAGTCTCGGCATCGTTCTGGCGCTCAACCATCTCTACGACAATTGGACCATCGCCGGCACCATGAGCGCCGCCTATGTGCTGGCCATGAGCTGCGTCACCCCGTTCTACGCCCGCGCCTTCGACCGTTTCGGCCAAGCCCGCGTGGGCCGGCTTGCGCTCGCCGTGCAGATCGTGGCCATGCTCGCCTTCGCCTTCGCGGCGTTGGTGCGCGTGCCGATTCCGCTGCTGTTCGCTTTGGCCATCATCATGGGTCTGACGCAGTTCTCATTCGGCGCATTGGTCCGAACCCGTTGGTCCTATGCGTTGCGCGGTGTGGAAGATGGCGAACAGCTGCTCAACACGGCCTACGCCATGGAAGCCGCCATTGACGAGATCGTCTTTATTCTGGGGCCGATTCTGGCGGCTTGGCTGGCCACCTCCGTGCATCCGGTATCCCAACTGTTCGTGCCCACCGTGGCATGCGGCATCGGCGGCACCATATTCTTCTCGCTGAAATCCACCCAGCCGCCGGTCATCGTGGAACAGGTCAGCGTGGCCGCGCACGATGACGGCAGCCCCGCTGCAAGCGAAGATGCCGACCAGCTGACCCTGCGCCAACTCAAACGCAGCGGTGCCAAGCCCAAGAGTGTATTGCTCTATGCCGGCGTACTGCCGTTGCTCGCCGTGTTCATCGTGTTCAATATGAGCTTCACGTCCTTCGACGTGTCCATTACCGCCACCATGAAATCCATGGGACTTGAGCCCTTCCTCGGTCTGCAATTGGCGATGTTCGCGGTCGGCTCGTGCATCGGCGCGCTGGTGTTCGGCTCTTGCCAACTCAAAGGCTCCCATTGGGCGCATATGGTGATGTTCCTGTCGCTGCTGACCGTCGGCTACGTGTTCTTCCGGTTGTCAATGGACAATCTCATCCTGCTGGGCGTCTTCGAAATCCTCGCCGGCCTGACCGTCTCGCCGACGTTCGCCACCGGCAACCTCATCGTCAAGGATCTGGTGCCGGCGGAATCCCTGACCGAAGGACTGAGCTGGGTAACCACCGCAGGCACGGTCGGCACGTCGATCGGCTCGTCCGTGGCCGGCATTGTGCTTGACGCCTCCAACCCTCATGTGGGCATGATGCTGCCATTCATCTTCACGCTGGCGTCCGTGCCATTGGCGTTGGCCGGATGGGCCTTGGCCAAGCGGCGTGGGTGAAACGGGATCGGGCTACGCCCGATGGATGGTTGGCGGCTTCGCCGGGGTCTCTCCCTCAGTCCGCTTCGCGTCCAGCTCGAACGCAATTAATGATGGCTTTCAGCCAACTGAATTATTGCTCACTGTCGTTCGCCCTCACCTAAAAACGCCTCCGGCGTTTTCTTCACGGTTCGGCTCATCAGAGGGAGCTCGACTTCACGGTTCGGCTCGTCAGAGGGAGCTTGATTCTGTGGACGGGGTATTGGCGTGAGGGCTTGGCGGTGATAGGCTGATTGCCGATTGGAAAACGTCCCGGGTACATTGCCGGGCAGGTACGGGTAGACAGGGAAGAAGACATGATCAAGGTTTCGGTGGTCGGAGCAAAGGGCCGCATGGGCTTGCACGTGGTCGAAGCGGTGAACAACGCCGAGGATACGCAGCTGGCGCTCGCATTGGATGCCGGCGACGACCTGACCCAGATCACCACCGACAACACCGATGTGGTCGTCGAATTCACCGTGCCGTCCGTCAGCCTGAACAACGTGCTGACCCTGATCGGCCAAGGCGTGGACGTGGTGGTCGGCACCACCGGCTGGACCGACGAGAAACTCGCCCAGGTCAAATCCGCCATCGCCAACGGTCCGAAGCCCGAAACCCAGAAGGTCTTCATCGCACCTAACTTCGCGATCTCCGCCGTACTGGCCGACTACTTTGCCACCAAGGCCGCGAAATACTTCGAATCCGCCGAAGTCATCGAACTGCACCACCCCACCAAGGTGGACGCCCCCTCCGGCACTGCCATCCACACCGCCCACGGCATCGCCGAAGCGCGCAAGGCCGCAGGACTCGCCCCCGTGCCGGACGCCACCGAAACCGATGGCGGCTCACGCGGCCAGGTGGTCGACGGCATCCACGTGCACGCTGTGCGTCTGCGCGGCCTCAACGCCCACGAGGAAGTGCTCTTCGGCAACGCCGGCGAGCAGCTGACCATTCGGGCCGACAGCTTCGACCGCACCAGCTTCATGCCCGGCGTCCTGCTTGCCGTGCGCAAGCTCGCCGGCGACGCTCCGGCTGGCCTGACCATCGGCCTCGACCACTTCCTCGACCTGTAATCGACCCGCAGTCGACCAGTAGTCGCCCCCGCATTTCAGGCAGGGAAGCGCGCCGGGACGCGCATCACGGCATTGCCACCGGCTCCGGCCATAATGCCACGCATTCAGCAACAATCAAGGTACGTAGTATAAGAGTCCACAATGGGAAGTACGGTGAACACTATGAGCGAGCATGACATGCACCTTCTTGATTCAGCACCTTTCGGCCGCATTCTGCCGGCTATGGTCACCCCGATGAAATCCGACGGCAGCGTCGATTTCGCCGCCGCGCAGAAGCTCGCCAAATACCTCGTCGCCGATGGCGCGGATGGTCTGGTGGTCAATGGCACCACCGGCGAATCGCCCGTCACCCATATGGATGAGAAGGTCGAGCTGGTCAGGGCCGTCAAGGAGGTCGTCGACGTTCCGGTGATTTCCGGCGCCGGCTCCAACGACACCGCACACACCGTGCGTATGGTCGAACAGACTCAGGAAGCGGGTGCCGACGCGGTGCTCGTCGTCATGCCTTACTATTCCCGCCCCTCGCAGGACGGTATCGTCGGCCACTACAAGGCCGTCGACGAATCCGCCGAAAAGCCGATCATCGTCTACGATGTTCCCGGCCGTACCGGCTTGAAGGTCAAGGTCGGAACCTACGACCGACTGGCCGAACTTGAACACGTCAAGGCTGTCAAGGACGCCACCGGCGATCTTGCAGCCGCAGTGGAGAAGCAGCAGCGCACCGGCCTCGCCTGGTATTCCGGCGATGACGGCCTGTTCCTGCCGTTCCTCTCCATCGGCGCCGTCGGCATCATTTCGGTGATTGCCCACGTCGCCTCCAACCCCATGCAGCAGCTTGTCCAGGCATTCGATCGCGGCGATATCACTACCGCCCGTCGCCTCGCCAACCAGCTCGCCCCCCTTGTCCATGCGTTGAATGGCGACGGCTATCAGGCCGTCATGGCCAAGGCTGCGCTCAAGGTCAAGGGCGTTATCCCCTCCACCACCATGCGTCTGCCGAACATCGGTCCCGACGCCACTCAGCTTGACAAGGCTGAAGAGGGCATGCGCGCTGCCGGACTGCTGTAAGCCCGAAACGCTGCATACGGGTTGCCAGCCCGCCGCCCCTGCATGACAGAGCAGAGGCACCACAACAGAAATCCCAAAAAGGTTATGGCACAAGAACAAAAGAAAACAAGCAAGAACACGAATTCTCGCCGTCGCGGTTCCGCGCGCGGCCGCAACGCCAACGGATCCAACAGCCGTACGCCGTCCCGTAAGATCAACGCCACCCGGCAGGCCACCGCACCCCAGCAGGATGCCGTGCTGATCGCCCCGCCGAAGTACCGCAAGGGCTCCATGCGCATCACGCCGCTCGGCGGCTTGGGTGAAATCGGCCGCAACATGAACGTGATCGAATACAACGGTCACCTGCTGCTCATCGACTGCGGCGTGCTCTTCCCCGAGGAGGAGCAGCCGGGCGTGGATCTCATCCTGCCCGATTTCAGCTACATCAAGAACCGTCTCGACAAGGTCGACGCCCTGGTGCTCACCCACGGCCACGAGGACCACATCGGCGGCGTGCCCTACCTGCTCAAGCTGCGCCCGGACATCCCGCTGATCGGCTCCAAGCTGACCCTCGCCTTCGTGGACGCCAAGTGCAAGGAACACCACCAGAACCCCACCAAGGTTGAGGTTGCCGGCCGTGAGAAGCTCAAGGTGGGTCCCTTCGACCTCGAATTCGTCAACGTCACCCACTCCATCCCGGACGCCCTGGCCGTCTATGTCAAGACCCCGGCCGGCTCCCTGATCGACACGGGCGATATCAAGCTCGACCAGCTGCCG
>OGQT01000966.1_pt1 | contig 24163 bp, 20 predicted proteins | sample 1553261 | NCBI WGS metagenome assembly OGQT01 (sample SAMEA2579992, study PRJEB22360) | human gut metagenome | biome: human gut; feature: human-associated habitat; material: faeces | place: Denmark | collected 2008/2010
GTATGACATAGATTACGACGCAGTTGTAAAATCTGCCGGTGAAAACGGTGTTAACAGTGTTTCTGCAAAACCTGCGGCTCCCGAAAAGCGTTTTGAAAACAGCGACCCCTATGTAGTGGTCGTGGCGTCGTTCCCCACAGCGGCTCAGGCACGCCAGTATATGCTTGACCATTCGGGGCGCCGGCTTGACATCCTTGAGCAGGACGGGAAATACCGCGTTTATTGCTCTACCGCGTCATCATATGCCGATGCCCGCAGGCTCACGGCCTCGGCCGGTGTTTCTGATGCCTGGGTGTGCCGTCGCTGACGCCGACACAACTCAAACTTCAGCCTCCCGTTATGGATAAATTCAATTCTTTGCTGTTAAAGCGCAGGTCGATCAGGAAATATACCGATCAGCCGATAGCGCCCGATTACGTGCGTCTCATCCTTGAGGCCGCCCTTACCGCCCCGTCGTCGAAAAGTGTGCGTCCCTGGCAGTTTGTCGTTGTCGAAGACCGCGACATGCTTGCTCGCCTTGGCGAGTGCAAGCCCCAGTATGCCACCTCGGTGGCCCGTGCCCCGCTGGCTGTAGTAGTGACCGCCGACATGACCAAGTCAGACGCCTGGATCGAGGATGCCTCGATTGCGGCCATACTGATGCAGCTGCAGGCCGAGGAGCTCGGACTGGGCAGTTGCTGGGTGGAGGTGCGTGGCCGTTTCCGCGCCGATGGTGAGCCGTCGGAAGATTATGTGCGCCAGTTGCTGGGGATACCCGAAGAGTTCGGCGTGCTCTGCATCCTCTCGTTCGGCTACAAGGCCGAGGAGCGCCGCGAGATCGACCCGTCGAAACTGCTTTGGGAAAAGGTTCATATCGGCAAATGGAGCAACCGCGCCGACTGAGGATATGCCTGATCGGCGCTGGCAACGTCGCGTCGCATCTGGCCCCCGCGCTGGCAGGCGTGGCCGACCTGGTGCAGATAGTCAGCCGTGGCGGGGCATCGGCACGCAGACTCGCCGAGGGCATTCCCGGTTGTGCCGCCGCTGAAGGGACTAAGGGGCTTGTACCCGACGCCGACCTCTATCTGATTGCCACCGCTGACGATGCCATAGCCGGTATTGTAAGTTCGACGCCCGATTTCCCCGGGGTCTGGGCGCATACGTCGGGCAGTGTGCCCGTCGAGGTGTTTGCCGGGCACAAAAGCCGTTACGGGTCATTCTATCCGTTGCAGACTTTCTCAAGAGATGTGCCGGTGGATATGCGTCAGGTGCCGTTTTTCATCGAGGGGAACACACCGCAGGTCACCGAAATGCTTGCCGGGCTTGCCGGACGCATCTCTGATTCTGTGACACTGGCCGACAGCGCTCTCAGGCACGACCTGCATGTGGCGGCTGTTTTCGCATGCAATTTCGTGAACCAGCTCTGGGCCGATGCCGACGCTCTTCTGCGGCGCCGTGGCCTGAATATCGGCTATCTTTCGCCGCTCATAGCGGCCACTGCCGGCAAGCTTGCCGATGCCTCGCCGGCCGACGCCATGACCGGCCCTGCCCGTCGCGGTGACCTGAATGTGATTGAAAACCACCTTGCCTCGCTCCCACCGGAGCTTGCCGGGACTTACCGCCTGCTCTCGCAGCGCATACTCGACATCTATCACCCGGGCCTGAAAATAGGCGCGAAACCAACAGAATCACAACCACAGAACAATGAGTAAAGTAGCATACGACCTGCAGCATGTGCGCGGCATCGCTTTCGATGTCGACGGCGTGCTGTCACCCTCGACCATTCCTCTGGGCGCCGACGGCATGCCTGCCCGCATGGTGAACATAAAGGACGGGTATGCCCTGCAACTGGCCGTGAAATGCGGTCTGCATGTCGCCATAATAACCGGTGCCGATTCGCAGGCCATAGTGAGGCGGTTCAGCTCGCTCGGCATAACCGACATCTACACGCGGGTATCGATGAAACTCCCCGTGCTCAAGGAATGGATGGCGGCAAAAGGTCTTGTGCGCGATGACATCGCGTTTGTGGGCGACGACATTCCCGACCTTGAGTGCATGCGCCATGCCGGGCTCGGGGTGGCCCCGCATGACGCTGCGCCCGAAATCCGCGAGGCCGCACGCTATGTCTCGCCCGTCGACGGCGGTTACGGCGGGGCCCGCGATATTCTCGAACAGATACTGAAGGCACGCCATGAATGGGCCAACAGCGAGCGTGCTTTCGGCTGGTAGGACTTTACATCTAACGGAAATGGCAAACGAAACCGAAACGAAAAACAGTTTTCTTGACTCTCTGATGGGTGGGCGCCGCCTGTTGCTCGGCAGTGCGTCGCCACGACGCCGTGAACTGGTAGAGGGGCTTGGCATTGATGTCAGACTTCTTGAACCCAAAGAAATCGACGAAACTTACCCGGCACGCATGAATCCCGCCGATGTGCCCGCATATATCTCGCGCCGCAAGGCGCATCCGTATCTCGGCGACCTTCAGCCGGGCGACATACTGCTTACGGCCGACACCGTGGTGATAAACCGCGGCGAGGTGCTCGGGAAACCTCACGACGAACGTGAGGCCATGACCATGCTCAGGCAGCTGTCGGGCCACGCGCATACGGTGGTCACAGGCGTGACGCTTACCGATGTGCGGCGCCAGGTCACGTTTTCCGAAAGTACCGAAGTGGAGTTCGGCGAACTCATGCCCGACGAGATAGTCTATTACGTGGAGCGTTACCAACCGCTCGACAAGGCCGGTGCCTACGGCATCCAGGAATGGATAGGGCAGATCGGCATAAAGGCCATCCGCGGCGACTATTACAACGTCATGGGCCTCCCCCTGCGCGCCCTCTTCGAGAATCTGCGCCGCATGACCGCCATCCACCGCTGACATGTTGTTGCCAAATTGGCGCCAAATCCTGATTTTTCGCTCGAAATACGCTCGGTTTTTATGTTTGAGAGCAGATTTTTTGAAAAATCGGGGCTGAAAATTTTGCCGGGAAAAATAAAAGCGGTAACTTTGTTGCCGTAAAGTATCAGTCGGTTTTGGCGATCGTCAGTCGTGAGACAATGCAACCCGGCAATGCTGACTGGTTGGATGAATGTAAGTAAGATATAATCTCTACACTTGAAGTTGCAAAGACAACTCGATTAGAATCACAAATCTTGCCTTTTGGCTTAAATCCTGTGTTCCCTGTGAAGGGTGACAAAGGATTTTTTTTTGCCCCGCCGCGGATAGTTTTGTCATTGTAAATCCCTATCTTTGTGAATCATGAATGACCGTCGTCATCAGTGTACGCAATCAGTTTGTGTTTGGTGATGATCTGTTCGGTATTATGTGATTCAATATGATTATAACCGATTTGAACCAACTATTATGCAGTTTGCTGATTATCTGAGGGCGGTGACGGCGGCACGGGGAAATGAATTTGCCGGGACGCCGGGGGCTGTTGACGAATTGCGGCAGATGGGGGCTTTTGCCGGTATGCCGGCTCTGGCAAACGTTTACCGGCAGGCTGTGGCCTCGCATGCCGCGCGTAATTTCATAGCGCTCGGTGCGTGGGACGACGATGCCCGGCGGCTCGTAGACCGTTTTGTGGCCCACACCGGATTTATGCCCGACCTGGCGGAATATGTGTTCCGTGCTCTCGGATATGCCACGGGTATGGCCGTGCCGGCGCCTGACCAGACTATGGCGGCGGGGAGGGGGTGTCGTGATTTTTCCCGGGAATCTGATTCTGCGGCCGCATATGATTCTGCCGGCACAAGTGATTGTGTGGCCGACCCGACGGAGGCATACGGTGCGACAGCGCCTGCAGATACCGCTGTGCCGGCGGTCAATCCGGCGTGGCGTTGCCATGCCGATGCCGAACGGAAACGTGCATACGCAGAGGCTCTTGTAGTGGTTGACCGTGAGCGCGAGCCGATTCTGGGCGTCGCTGTTTCAGATCCGCACTGCACCGGGGTCGGGGAACATTCGGTCACGCTGACCTTTGAATTGCGCCGAACGGCACCGCAGGCCACGGCAATGCTGAACTATGCGCTGTATGATATGCGTGGTCGGATAATGGAAACCGGCATGGCGGCGGCGCTGACGGTCGAGTCGGCCGGCCGCACGCCACACACCCTGCGGCTTGTGTGTCGCCCGGAACGCCTGTCGAAAATCCTCCTTTATCTCGACTGACGGTGTTGAGAACCTCAACCAGTAGGAGGGTGTGGAGATCTCTACTAATTGTAGGGACATGCTTTTGGCATGTTAGATTATCTCGTTGGTAATCAGCTAAACATCGCAAAGCGATGTCCCTACAATTTAAGCGAAAATCGGGCTCTGAAATATCTTCTGATATACAACAAGCGGTGTGTAGCTTTGCGCCGCACACCGCTTGTCGGTTTATGGGTATAAGGTTTGTTTATTTGGCGGCGGGTGCCACGGCGTCCATCAGGACTACGCGGTAGTTGCCGGCATCGTTGATGCGTTTCATGATGTTCTGGATGTCGTCAGTGGTGAGGTTCTTGTAGATTTCCTCGGCACCGGTGAAGGTATCCACACCGTTCAGAGCCTCGGCAGCCATGCCGTTGAGCCAGCCGTTGTTCTTGTCAAGCTGCTCTTTGACATTCTTCACCATGTACTCTGAAACCTTGGTGAGCTCGGCGGGTTTCACCTCGTTCTGCATGTCGATGTAAGCCTGCTTGAGGTAGTTCACCACTTTATCCTTCATCTCGGGTTTCATGGGGAACTGGGTGATGACCATTGAGTTGGCACCGTTGGCCACGCGCGACATCATGGCACCTGCACCGGGCGAATAAGATGCGCCCCATTCCTCGCGTACCTGTTCGAGGATGCGCTGGCTCAGAATCTGGCCTGCCACGTTGAGGGCGGCACGGTCTTTGGCGGTGAAGGGGAGTGTGTCGTAAGCGATGGTGAAGACGTAGGTCTGGGGCTGTGACGACTCGATTGTCGACTCGGTGAGGGCCGGAGCGGCTTTGTAGGCCTTCATGCTCTCGGGCATTACGGGAGTCTTGACAGCGGTAGCGGCGTTGCCGGGGAGCGATGCGATGTACTGCTCGACGAGCGGACGGAGCTCGTCGAGGTTGACTGAACCGACGATGAAGAATGTGTAGTCGGCGGCGTTGGCTGTCATCTTGTGGGCCACGTCAAGGGTCTGTGCCAGCTGTGCGGCCTGGATGTCGGCTACAGAAAGCACCTGCTCTACCGGAGCCTCGTAGAGATTCTCCTGGATGCGCTTGCCGAAGATGTAGTCGGGCTCGTTCTCCTGGTTGTGGAGTACACCGCTGAAGGTGTTGCGGGTGGCGTCGAATTCATCGGCGGTGATGTTGAGCGCGGTGAAGCCCATGTAGAGCAGCTCCATCATGTTCTTGAGATCCTTGGGTGTGGAGTGGCCGGTGATGTCGCGGGTGTAGTTCGAGAAGTCGAACGAGATGCCGCACTGCTTGCCCTGCAGGTATTTCTGCAGATCCTTGTAGGTGTAGTCGCCCAGACCGTACTGGTTCAGGGCGTAGGGCATGAACTTGAGGGTCGATGCATAGTCGTTGCCGAATACCGATGTACCGCCAAGCGCCTGGGCGTCGAGCAGAATCTCGTCGGCCTTGAAGTCGGTGGGCTTGACCACCACGGTGGCGCCGTTCGAGAGGGTCCATTTCTCGGCACCCCATTTCTCGAGTTTCTCGACACCGGTGATCTTGCCGGGGGCGGGGAGGGCCGGGATAAGCGGTTCGGCCTTTACTTCGTCAACAAAAGGTTTGATATCCTCGGCATCAACAGTTGCCAGGGCGGCGGCCAGCTCAGCCTCGGTGGGGATTACGGTGCCCTCGGTTTCGGGGAGCATCACCGAGATGACGCGGTTGTCGGGTGTCACCATCTGCTGCAGAGTGGCGTTGATTGCCTCAAGGGGAATCATCATGGCCATCTGCTGGGCTGTCTGGTATTCGGTTTCGGGGTCGAGCATCGGAGTGCCGTCGATGAAGACGCGCACAATGCCGCGCGAGAACTCCTCGTTCTCACGTTTGTCGCGGTTGTTGAATTTCTTCTCGGCCTGCGAGAGATATTCCTCTTTGGCGCGGTCATACTCGCTGATGGTGAATCCGCCGCGCTGTGCGCGCAGGAGCTCGCGGTATACGGCCTGCAGGGCAGGGGTGATGTTGGTGTCCTTGCCGAGTGCCACAAGGGTGAGGGCGTCTTTGGTGTCGGCCACGAAGAAACCGCCGTAATATGTGCCGGCGGCGGCGAACGGAGCGGCGGGGTCAGTTGCCAGCTCGTCGAGACGTGCCTGCAGCATCGTGGTGATCATGTCGTTGATATAGTCGAGGCTGATCTGCACGGGGGTGTTGCGGTATGCGCGCGGCAGTTTGTCGTTCTTGATGTAGAGGGTTGCGCGGGCGTTGGGCATCTCGGGGTCGGCGCCGATGGCATAGAGTGTGCCCTGGTTGTCGGGAACCTCGAAATACACGCGCTCCTTGACATTCTCGGGCATCTTGATGGGGCCGAACATCTCCTTGATTTTATTCTCGATGCGGTCCACGTCGATGTCGCCGATCACGATCACACCCTGCTGGTCGGGGCGGTACCAGGTCTCGTAGTAGTCACGCAGCACCTGGGGCTCGAAGTTGTCAACGACCTCCATTGTGCCGATGGGCCAGCGGTAGGCGTAGCGGGTGTCAGGGTACATGGCGGGGAGCTGCTGCTCCATCAGGCGCGACATGCCCACGTTGCGCATGCGCCACTCCTCATGGATCACGCCGCGCTCCTTGTCGATCTCCTCGGGGAGTAGCAGGAGGCCGTCGGCCCAGTCGTGAAGGATGAGCAGACACGAGTCCTCGACGGCCACGTTGCCCACGGGGACGTTAGAGATATTGTAGACCGTTTCGTCAACGCCGGTGTATGCGTTGAGGTCGGCGCCGAATTTCACGCCTTTTGTCTCGAGCCACGACACCACCTCATTGCCCTCGAAGTTCTCGGTGCCGTTGAAACACATGTGCTCCAGGAAGTGAGCCAGACCGCGCTGGTTGTCCTCTTCGAGTACCGAGCCGACTTTCTGTGCGATGAAGAAATCGGCCTGACCCTTGGGGGTCTCGTTGTGGCGGATGTAGTAAGTGAGTCCGTTGGGGAGCACGCCCTGGCGCACTGTTGAGTCGGCAGGGAGCTGCATTGCCTCGGCGGGGGGCATCTGGGCCAGTGATTCGGCCATGCCTTGTGCCAGGGCATTGAATGACGTCAGGCCAAGTAACAGGCCGAGCGTTCCAGAAAGAATCTTCTTCATATAATATATATGTGAATGAAATAAAATGCGGTAAATGACGGGTATGTGCCGGTGTGCCGGCGGTGTGTATGATGATGTTATGACAATGCTTTCGTTATTAGACGTCCAAAGTTACGAAAAAGTTGCACAGTTGTCATAAAAGATTGTCTGAAAATCTCACGAATAATGTTTTTTGATGTGGTCGGCAAGCTGTTCGGCGGTGATGCCGAGCGCCTGCATCTCGGCGGCTATGCCGGGCACCGTGGTCTCGAAGAACAGGCGCCGCCGCTCGGCTGTCACGCGCTCGCGGGCGTCGGTCGCCAGAAAGAAACCCATGCCGCGCTGGGGCGCTATGAGCCCGAGATCCTGCAGGTCCTCGAAGGCCTTGAGCACCGTGCGCGAGTTCACGCCGAGGTCGGCCGAAAGTTCGCGCACCGAGGGGATGCGTTCGCCCGGTGACCAATGGCCGGCGGTGACTTCGTTGAAGGCGAAATCCACGATCTGGCGGTATATCGGTTTGTTGTCTGTGAAATTCATCGGCCTGTCGCTTGTCAGAATTGTTTGTGTGCTATCTGGCGGTATGAAAGATAGAAGAGCACCACCGCGGCCACGAACGTGCAGCCCCCGATTACCAGCAGCAGAGGCTCGATGTTGAGGACATCCATGATTGACTCAGGTGTGGGCATTTCCATCTCGCGGCCTGCCAGACCATCCTCATAACCTTTGCGGAAGGCCCATATCATGCCGTAGATTCCGCCGAGGATGCTCAGGAAAATCTGGTAGCACACAATGGCGATGATGCTGTAGAACACGCGGTTGCGGTTTGCGCGCCAGATTATGTAGAACACCAGTGCCACCATGCTCAGGTTGTCGGCCAGGTTTACATAGAACTGATATGAGTGCGGCGAGCAGCGGGCGTAGATCATGTCGATCATAGGGCCGGTGGGGAGGTGGAGCACCGATGCCCTGAGCCACATGGCCACCACAGGCAGCGCGTAGACCATAAGGGGTATGACTACAAGTATGTAGACCATCTGCACGAAGAACTTCTCGGCCGGGAGTGCCGGGAGCATACGCTCTACCGGCCTGGCGTCGCCGCCCGACGTGAGCGACAGCGGCCCCAGTGCGAACCAGTAGGGGAGGGCTGTGAAGACCAGCACGAACATGGCCTGGTCGAACTTACCCTCGCAGGTGTGGATAAGCAATAGCGACGCAAGCACCAGCGATGCCATCGGGAAAATTATCATCTGTTTGCGCAGGCGCGGCAGGTAAAACCCGAAGAGGCGCCCTATGCGGTGCCAGCTCCAGCTGTCGCGGGACGTGGCTGATATATAGGCGGTCGTAGACATGTCAGTTTTTGCTGAGTAAGTTGATTATGGCGTCACGCGCCGGTGTGTACATTGCGTTGTAGAGCAGACGGAAGTCGGGCCGCGTGGGCTCGTCGCTATCGTTGGCGGCATATATGGCCTGGAACGCTCCGAGCGCCTGTTCCTGGTAAAGAGCGTCGGTGGCCGGGAACCGCGAGACGTCGAACGCCAGGCGTGAGGTAAGTTCGTCGGTCGTGGCGGCGATGAGGCACCGGCCGCCTGAGATCATTGTCATGCCGTCAAACATGTTCTCGAGCTCGCTGATTGTGTGGGTCGACACTATCAGCGTCTGTTCGGGGCCGATGTTGCGGGCTATCATCTTGCACAGGCGGGCTTTCGACTGTATGTCGAGGGCATTCGTGGGCTCGTCGAGCAGCAGGTAGTCTACCCCGAGGGCCAGCACATATGCGAGCTGGGCTTTCTTGCGCGTGCCCAGCGACATGTTCTTGAAAGACTCGTCGCCCGACAGACCGAAGTCGGCCAGATTGCGCGTGAACATCTCGGGCGAGTACCCGGGATAGAACGGGCTGTGCATTTCGGCGAATTTACGTATGGTCTTCGCCGGGAAGTTCATGTGATCCTCCAGAAGGAAGATGCGTGACATTACCGACGGCAGCTCGGCTGCGACTGACTTGCCGTCGACCAGACACTCGCCGGAAGTGGGTGTGCGCAATCCGGCGATGATGTGCAGCAGCGTTGTCTTGCCTGCGCCGTTCTCACCTGCGAGCAGGTGGATTCCGGGCGGGATCGAGGCCGTGACGCCGTCAAGCGCCGGCCTCGTACCCTTCCGGTAGTGATATGTCAAGTTATCAAGTGTAATCATTGTTGTGATGATGAATGTCTGAAACAGAGGGGAAAACCTCGGCTTGTTGTGGTGTTGTAGTTGTGTACTACACCGCAAAGGTAGTTTTAACTTGCAAAACACCAAAATCTTTAACAGTAATTAACTTTTGGGTGCGTTCCAGGGTCCGGTCAGGCAAAAAGGTGCCTGAAGGCCTCTTCCACTTTGGTGACTTCCACGACCTTTATGGCCAGCCGGGAGGTGTCTACGCCCTTCAGCGAATTGGCGGGGATGATTATGCTCTCCATGCCGAGTTTCTGGGCCTCGCGGATGCGTTGTTCCATGCGGGTGACGGGGCGTATCTCGCCCGAAAGGCCGATTTCTCCGGCCAGACATACCCCTCGAGGTATCGCCATGTCGACATTGCTTGACAATATCGCCGCTGTTACGGCAAGGTCTATGGCCGGGTCGGCGACTTTCAGGCCGCCGGCTATGTTGAGGAATACATCCTTCTGTGCCAGCTTGAAACCCACACGTTTCTCAAGCACGGCCAGTAGCATGTTCATACGTTTTGAGTCGAATCCGGTTACCGAACGCTGGGGTGTGCCGTAAGCGGCGGTGCTGACAAGCGCCTGGGTCTCGACCAGAAACGGCCGGGCACCCTCGATGGTCACACCGATTGCGCACCCCGACAGGTTCTCGTCCCCCTGCTGCGATATCAGCATCTCCGAGGGGTTGGTGACCTCGCGCAGACCGCGCTGGCACATTTCGTAAATGCCGAGTTCCGAGGTGTTGCCGAAACGGTTCTTGATGGCGCGCAGTATGCGGTACATGTACTGGCGGTCGCCCTCGAACTGCAGCACAGCGTCGACGATGTGCTCAAGCACCTTGGGGCCTGCGATCGAGCCCTCTTTGTTTATGTGTCCGATAAGCAGTACGGGCACGCCTGATTCCTTGGCGAACCGCAGAAGGCGTGTGGCGCACTCGCGCACCTGGCTCACCGAACCGGCGCCCGATTCGATGGTGTCGGTGGCTATGGTCTGTATCGAGTCGACAACCAGCAGTTCGGGTTTCACGGTCTCGATATGGTTCATTATGGCCTCAAGCGAGGTTTCGGTGACGATGTAGCAATTGTCGCTCACGCGGCCGATGCGGTCGGCGCGCATGCGTATCTGCACGGCGCTCTCCTCGCCCGAGACATAAAGTATGCGGCGCGAGCGTATGGCCAGTATGTTCTGCAGCACGAGCGTCGACTTGCCTATGCCCGGCTCGCCACCCACGAGCACCATTGAGCCGGGCACCAGGCCGCCGCCGAGCACCCGGTTCAGTTCGTCAGAGGGCATCTGTATGCGCGGGTCGTCAGATGTTTCGATTTCCGAGACTTTCTGCACGCGGCTGGCCGGGGTGAGGCCGCGATGTTTCTCGACCTTTGTGGCCGAGGTGACCGTTACGCGCTCCTCGACCATTGTGTTCCAGGCGCCGCACGAGGGGCAGCGCCCTTCCCATTTCGGCGAGTCGGCTCCGCACTCAGAGCAGAACCACACTGATTTCTGTTTTGCCTTTGCCATAGTATTCAAGAATAAGGTTTATTGAAGTGTGAGCCGGCGGCGGAACTCGGCGGCGGTGATAGCGGTGGCCACGCCCACGTTAAGAGACTCTACGGTCTGCGCGCCGGGGGGATAGGGGGGTATAAGCAATTTATGCGTACATAGGGCGGCTATTTCCGGCGAGATGCCGTTACCCTCGTTTCCCATCACGATTATGCCCCCGGGGGTGAGAGGGGCGCGGTAGATGTCGGTGCCGTCGAGGAACGTGCCGTAGACCGGGGTACCGGCGTCAGACGCTCGGCCGATTGCCCGGTCGAGATCGGTGTAAACAACCTGCACACGCGCTATGGCCCCCATGGTTGACTGTATGGCTTTGGGGCTGTATATGTCGGCTGTATCGGGCGACGCCCATATCTTGGCGATGCCGAACCAGTCGGCCAGCCTGATTATGGTGCCGATGTTGCCCGGGTCCTGTATGTGGTCGAGAGCCAGAATAAGCTCACCGGGACGCGCCGTCAGGGCGTCGGCGTCCGGTTCGGGCATAGCGAATACACCGATGACCCCCTGCGGGGTGGCTGAGACAGCCATGCGCTCGATCTCGTCGGCTTTGGCCGTGAAAACCTTTCCGGCAACAGTGGAGGGGAGGGCGCGCCGGTTTTCGTCGAGCCAAGCCGATGTGGCTATGAGTCTGAGGCAGCGCACGATGGCGAGTGCCTCAAGTACGCCCCGCGTGCCCTCGATAGTGAAAAGACGGGCCGCGCGGCGGTTGCGCGCCGATTTCAGCGCCGCGGTCTCTTTGCGCATCGCGGCTGTGAGTCGTAGTGTCTCCATGCAACAAAATTACAAAATATCCCTCATTTTCGGTGCAAAATGAGTAACTTTGTGGCCTGATTGCAGTCAGACGGTCTGTCGCCGGTTCCCCCTTGTGGCGGGGCCGGAGGAAAGTCCGGGCAACACAGAGCACCATCCTTTTTAACGGAAAGCCGCGGGCGACCGCAGAGACAACGTGACAGAAAACAACCGCCGCCCACTGTGGGCGGTAAGGGTGAAAAGGCGGGGTAAGAGCCCACCGGGCGCCACCGCGAGATGGCGTGCCGCACGTCTGATGGGTTGCAAGGTCAAGTATACCGGCATCTAAGAGCTGCTCGTTCATTGCCGGGGGGTAGACTGCTGTCGGGCACAGCCCCGATTAGCGACCGTGGCAACACGGCGTAGAGATAAATGACAGACCGGCGTCCGGCCAAAGCGCCTCACGTGTGGGGCATCGCCGCCGGAACGACCGACATAACCCGGCTTACAGTCTGACTGCATCACCTTATCGCGGCGCCGCGACCCTGCTGAGGGTCACGGCGCTGTTTCTTTTATTCTGTGGGACCGTAAAGCGATGTTTTGTGCAAACTGTAATCTCACAGCAAGTTAAATTTTGATTAATAAAATTTAACACAATATTTTCGGCTATATGCTTGCGTGGTTTGTGCAAAATCCCTACCTTTGCACTCGTCAAATGAGACAGATACATCGCGGGATGGAGCAGTGGTAGCTCGTTGGGCTCATAACCCAAAGGTCGGAGGTTCGAGTCCTCCTCCCGCCACCAAGCCAATCAGACCCCAAGCGGCATTTCCGCGAGGGGTCTGATGCTTTTTGTGGCAATGTGTTTTATGTGGCGTATGTGATTTATGTGACTTATGTAACTTATGTGACGTATGTGCTTTGGTGCAGGCGTTACATAAATTACATAAGTCACATAAATCACATACGCCACATACGTTACATTAATCTCAGTATCATGCCGGGTCAGGCGTTGGCGTAAGAGAGCACGGTGGGGCTTTCCACGTCCACGCCGAATTCGCGGGCGCGCTCAAGGATGGCGCGGGCCAGGCGCGGTTTCAGGTCTTCGGGGCAATAACGGAAATATGCTTCAGCTGCACGCACGTGTGCGGCATCGGGCATGGGGTATTCACGGCGTTCGGGGAGTCCGTAGACGCTGTCGGGCAGTTCTTTCTTTTCTTCGTAGCTGAGTCGGTCATTCATGATTATTTGTCTTTTGGGTGAATATGCAATAGTCAGAGTATTTTTATGCAATGCGTCGCCGGGAGTAAACGCTCCGGAGTGGCGGCCACTCAGACACTCTATAAAATAAAACATCCCCGCGCCGGAATGGTTTCCTTCGGCACGGGGATGTCTTGCGGTCAGATGACCGTTATGTGTCAGATTTCAAGCACGAGCGTCTCAAGCCAGATCGTTGCCATGCCTGCCAGATAGCCTGCGAACGCAAGCAGGGTGATGCGCTTGAGGTACCAGGTGAACGATATCTTCTCGATGCCCATGGCCACGACACCTGCGGCAGAGCCGATTATGAGCAGCGAGCCGCCCACGCCGGCGCAGAAGGTGAGAAGGTGCCAGAACAGACCGTCCTCGACGAAGAGCATGGCGTATGCCGGGTCGGCTGTCATGGCGGCGGTGGCCTCGGTCATCACGGGATACATGTTCATGCAGGCGGCAACCAGCGGAACGTTGTCGATTATCGAAGAAAGCACGCCGATGATGCCGTTGATCATGTACGGTTCGTGAATGTTGTCGTTAAGCCAGGTGGCGAGTTCCTTGAGGATACCTGCCTGTGACAGAGAGGCGACGGCCAGGAGGATGCCCAGGAAGAAGAGTATGGTCGACATGTCTATGGAGCGTACTACCTGCGAGATGCGTCCCTCGATTTTGCCGTCGAGGTCATATTTGCGCACTATAAGTTCAGTGAGCAGCCACAGGAAACCGAGCGACAGCAGGATGCCCATGTAGGGTGGCAGATGCGTGATTGACTTGAACACCGGCACGAACAGCAGACCGGCCACGCCGCAGATGAGAATGGTGACCGACACGCGCGGGTGGTGTGCCGAGAGGACGTAACCCACGCGCTGGTCTGATTCATTGAGCTGTTCCACAGGTTCTGACTTGATGAACCGGGTGGCTATCCATGTGGGGATGGCCACGGCCACTACCGAGGGCAACAGCAGGTTGACGATCAGGTCGACCGAGCTTACGTAATTCTTCATCCACAGCATGATGGTGGTGATGTCGCCGATCGGCGACCAGGCACCTCCCGCATTCGCTGCCAGGACAATAACGCACGCGAACATCCAGCGTTCCTTCTGGTCGCTGAGCATGCGCCTGAGCATCATCACCATGATGATGGTGGTGGTCATGTTGTCGAGGATACTTGACAGAAAGAAGGCCACCAGGGCGAGCACCCACATCAGGCCGCGCTTGTTTTTGGCCTGTATGCGCCTGACAATGATGCCGAAACCGCCATAGCGGTCAATGAGTTCCACAATGGTCATGGCGCCTATCAGGAACACTACGATCTCGCAGGTGTCGCCCAGGGCCACAATCATGTCTTCTGATAAGTTGGGGTCGTGGCCTGCCATGGCGTAAACGGCCCAGAGGATGCCGCACAACATAAGTGCGAACGTGGCTTTGTTGATGTGAAAAACGTGTTCGAGGGCTATGCCGATATAGCCAATGACGAACAGCACGATCATCGTCGCGATCATGTCTTTGTGATGGGAATAATTGGTTGGGTAAAAGGATATTATCTGCCTTTCAAATATGCAGCCCCCACCGGTTGCCGAGTGCTCGGACGCCCCTGGCGGTCGGGTCGGAATCAAGGCAATGCAAAGCTACTGAATAATTAACGAAAAAAATCCATAATTAGACCTTTTGGCGCATTTTCAGACCTTAATGCCAACTTTGTCAATCTGACTGTGCGCAAGCGCCCCCTCGCGGAGGCCGCGAACAAGGTCTATGGAATTATAACGTTAATTATTGTTAAAGTCGGTATAATCTATAAAATTTGATGTATATTTGCACCGCGAATCAGAAATTTTTAGAGCCCTTTTAAAAATTCAGATTTGCGGGAACAAGGCCTTGCCGATGCAAGCGGCGCCATGTTCTGAACGCTTTGCCAACCTTTCGCCGCCACGGCGACGATGAGGATCCACGGGGTCCGCCGGCAAAGACATTTTCCTTCGGGACTTGCAAGTCTATTTGGACGATTTTATATTTGCAGTGAAAGGTAGTCCGTTGTGAAACGCACTATCTGTCCGGGCCGACTGACTCTGTCTCTCGGCCCGGACTTCTTTATGTCACAGCAAATGGTGTACCCGCTGCGCCGGGTGACGGAATTTTTGTAATTTTGCGCACATATATTCTTCTATATGGCAGAGACAGGAAACAACAGCCGGCGCCCCGGGCGGCGGCGCACGAAAAATAAACAACGCAGCGGCATGTCGCGCATGGCGGTAATCGGCGCAATATGCCTGGCGCTGGTGCTATGGGCCGGATGGCAGTCGACGCGATACCTCGCCCGTTACAAGGGGGAGGCAGCCTGGGGCTACATACCTGCCGGAGCCGATGCCGCCGCCGTGGGCGATTCATTGCGCTCGGCGCTGGGCACAGGATTCGGCAATAAGGTGGCCGCGCTCTGGAACGGTGACGCCGCGGTCTCGCGCGGAGCTTACCGCGTGCAGCCCGGGCAGCGTGCCTGGCGTGTGGCACGCGACATATCGCGCGGGCGCCAGACCCCGGTGCGCGTCACGTTCAACAACGTGCGCACGCTCGACCAGCTGGCCGAACGCATGGCCACGCGGCTTGATTTCAGCAAAGAGCAGTTCATCGGCGCCGTGGATTCGATAGCCCGTGCCGAAAAAATCGGTCGTGACACATTCGCCACATACTTTTTGCCCGACACATACGAGGCATTCTGGACCGTGACCCCCGACGCGCTCATCGGCAAGTTCCGCGACAATCATGACCGTTTCTGGACCCCTGAACGCCGCCGGAAGGCGGCAGCTCTGGGACTTTCGCCGGCACGGGTCGCAATTGTCGCCTCAATTGCCGAGGAGGAATCGGCCAATGCCGCCGAGCGGCCGGTGATAGGGCGTCTCTACATCAACCGCCTGCACCGCAACATGCGTCTGCAGGCCGACCCGACGGTGAAATTCGCCACCGGCGACTTCGCGGCACGGCGCATAACCGGCGACATGCTGCGCTGCCCCTCGCCATACAATACCTATCGCGTCGACGGCCTTCCCCCCGGCCCGATACGGCTGGCGTCGGCCCGCACAATCGACGGCATCCTCGACTCGGCTCCGCACAATTACATATATATGTGCGCCAAGGCCGACTTCTCGGGCACCCATGCCTTTGCCGCCGACTATGCCACCCACCAGGCCAACGCCCGCGCATACCACCGCGCCCTCAACGAGCGCAACATACACCGCTGAGCTTTCAGCCTCAATGGCGCGTATGGATATTTGCAAAATATTCAGTAACTTTGCGGAGAGAAAAATCAATCCCCATTTTCAGAATGCAGGAAAAAATAATTATCCTTGATTTCGGCTCGCAGACCACCCAGCTCATCGGTCGCCGCGTGCGCGAACTCAACACTTATTGCGAGATTGTTCCCTACAACAAGTTCCCGCATGACGACGAGTCGGTGATCGGCGTCATCCTTTCCGGCTCGCCCTTCTCGGTATATGACGAGAAGGCCTTCAAAGCCGATTTGTCGCAGATCCGCAAACGTCTGCCGGTGCTCGGCATCTGTTACGGCGCCCAGTTCATGGCCTGGAGCGAGGGGGGCACGGTAGAGCCGGCCGCCACCCGCGAGTACGGCCGCGCCCTGCTTGAGGTTGTCGACGAGGCCGACCCCCTGATGGAGGGCATCAGGCCGGGCAGCCAGGTATGGATGAGCCACGGCGACACCATAACCTCTGTTCCCGCAGGTTTCAAGCCCATAGCGTCGACCGACAAGGTGGCCATCGCCGCCTATCACATCGAGGGCGAGCAGACCTGGGGCGTGCAGTTCCACCCCGAGGTGGTGCACAGTCTCGACGGCGCCCTACTGCTCAGGAATTTCGTTGTAGGTATATGCAAGAGCCGACAGGACTGGTCGGCCGCATCGTTCATCGACTCGACTGTGGCCTCGTTGCGCGAGCAGCTTGGCGACGACAAGGTAGTGCTCGGTCTTTCGGGCGGTGTCGACTCGTCTGTGGCCGCCGTTCTGCTCAACAAGGCCATCGGCAGCAACCTCACCTGCATCTTCGTGGATCACGGCATGCTGCGCAAGAACGAGTTCGCCGACGTGCTCCGCGACTATCAGGGTCTCGGCCTCAACGTGGTGGGTGTCGATGCCTCGGCCAAGTTCTTCGGCGAGCTTGCCGGCGTCACCGAGCCCGAGCGCAAGCGCAAGATCATCGGCAAAGGCTTTATCGACGTCTTTGACGCAGAGGCCCACAAGATCAAGGATGTGAAGTGGCTCGCTCAGGGCACCATCTACCCCGACTGCATCGAGTCGCTCTCGATAACCGGCACCACCATCAAGAGCCACCACAACGTGGGCGGTCTCCCCGAGAAAATGAACCTGCGCCTCTGCGAGCCCCTGCGCCTGCTCTTCAAGGACGAGGTGCGCGCCGTGGGCCGCGAACTCGGCATGCCCGAGCATCTCATCAAGCGACATCCGTTCCCCGGCCCCGGGCTGGCCGTGCGCATCCTCGGCGACATCACCCCCGAGAAGGTGGCCATACTCCAGGAGGCCGACCATATCTTCATCCAGGGTCTGCGCGACTGGGGACTCTATGACCAGGTATGGCAGGCCGGCGCCATCCTTCTGCCCGTGCAGTCGGTAGGCGTGATGGGCGACGAGCGCACATACGAGCGTGCCGTGGCCCTGCGTGCCGTAACCTCGACCGACGCCATGACCGCCGACTGGGCCCGTCTGCCCTACGACTTCATGGCCGATGTCTCGAACAAGATCATCAACCACGTACGCGGCGTCAACCGCGTAACCTACGACATCTCCTCAAAACCGCCAGCCACCATCGAGTGGGAGTAAAAAAGTTTGGTGGTTTCGAGGAAATCAGCTACATTTGTACACAGTTTCTACATTATAACGACAGGCTTGCCTGTTTAACCCACAACTTATTCTGAAAGACAATGGCTTACGTTATTACCGACAAATGTGTTGCCTGCGGCACCTGCCTGCCCAACTGCCCGGTAGAGGCTATCTCTGAAGGCGACATCTACGTTATCGATCCCGATACCTGCATCGAGTGCGGCACTTGCGCTGAAGTATGCCCCTCTGACGCTATCATTCTTCCCGACTGATAATAGAGACCGAACAACGCCAGGAGGCCGGTGTACTCAGCACACCGGCCTCTTGGCGTTTATTATGCGTTTATGGGGGTGGTGGTGAAAACGGCTGCCGTGCCCTCCAGGCCGGTTCAGTTATCGGCCGAGCTCGGCCGATAACACGACAGAGATTGCCAGACTGATGGGGGTGCAGCCCTTTGCCGCCGTCCTGAGAGGGTAGACGCCGGTGGGGGCACCGACGGCCGCCCGCTGCATGGAATCAGTCGGCCAGAATGCCCTGCCAGAAGGCTTTCACATCGGGCCAGCGGTAGAAGGGGAAGGCGTTGGTAGTGAGGCCGTCGACGGCAATCTCGCGCTCGTTGAGCATGAATTTGACCAGAACGTCGCTGCCGGTGGCGTCAGTGCTCTTTTTGGGACGGAAGAACACAATCTGCACGTTGCCGGCCATAGGGGCTATCTTATAGTCACTGTAAACCTCGTGGAGCTTGTAGGGGTCGCCTTCCGAGGCGTGGCAGTTCTCAAGGGCGAGGATGCCGGCCAGGGGAATGAGGTTGCCGTCATGGCCGAAACGCAGGTCAGCGCCACGGGCACCGGGGCGGCTCACCTTGTCGTCGGCGCTGTCAAGGATGTTGCGCAGAAGATTGCGGGCGTTGGCGATGGTCAGGCCTTTCGACAGCGGATGGTTCGAGTTGGTGACGTAGAAACTGTAGTTGTGGCTGCGCCAGAGGTTGAAAAGTTCCTCGGGGGTGAAGATGTCCATCAGGTCGATGCCCGATTCGATGTCCTGCATGTCGACCGCTATCCAGTAGAGTCCCCACATGAGTTCGCCGGGATTCACATTCTTGTGCACGAATACCGAATCAGAGAACAGCGTGGGAATCAGACGTTCGGGGCGGGTCATGTCCTCCTTGAACTTGCGTGTCTCCTCGGCCCACTCGCCGTTGCGGCGGGTGTAGTAGTTTGACTGCGGCGAATGGTAGTTAAGGTAGTCCATGTTTTTCTCAGATGCCTCGCGGTGTATCTGCAGGCGGGGATTCTCCTCTTTCAGGCCTTCGGCGAAGGCGCACATCGAGAGGGCGCAGCGCATCACCACCGTACTGCGGGCGGTCATCTCGGCATTGTCGGGGAATGCCTCGGGGAAAGCACGGTAAAGGCGCCGGGCAATCTCGCGGTGCTGGCGTGCGCCGAGCTGCGAGAGGTCGCCTCCGCGGCGCTCGACCATAGGCCACAGTTTCTGCAGGCGCACGGTCACATCCTTGCCCAGCGGTGTCAGTGCATTGGCCGAATCGGCACGCTCCATCAGTTTCATCACCCATTTATAGTCGTTGTCGCCGATAAGGTAGCGTGATCCGTGACGCGCGTAATGGCTCACATAGAAAGGTTCATAACCTTTGGGAGCCGGAGTGTTGGCACTCTCGGTAACGGGGTAGGCCAGATATATGCCGCCGGCTTTAAGCGGATTTTCTTTTATCTCGTCGAGGGTGGTCTGCGCGTGCAGGGCAAAGACGCCGCACAGCAGAGATACAAGCAAAAGGGCTTTTTTCATGATAAGTATTTGGTGAGAATAGGGAACATCTCCGTTGTGGCAACCTGAGGTGATAGCGAAGGATTTGCCTGACATGATTTCGGAATCAGGTTGCCGGACTATCATAGCTGACCGTTTTTCAACGTGATGTTCCCTATTTTTATTGTTCAGGGATGGTAGAGAGGACCGTTATTTTGCCAGAGTGCGGGGATAGCCGTCGTTCTGCTCGAGGGTGGGGTTGTTGGCAAGCTCATCCTCGGGGATGGGGAAAACGGCACGGAATGCGGGCACGTCGGTGCCGAGGCGTTCGCCACCCTTCCAGTCCCAGTTGTTGCCGGTGGCCCATTTGCCGAAACGGATTAAGTCGGTGCGGCGCAGGCACTCCGAGGCGAATTCACGCTGACGCTCGGCCAGGATGAAGTCAAGCGAGAGCTCGTTCTGCGAGATTTTGCCCGATACATCCGAGCGGACGCCGGCGCGGGCATATTTGTCGCTCATGTAGGCGCGCTCGCGGATTTCGTTGACGAGTTCGAGAGCCTCGGCGGGTGTGCCGCCCCCTCCGCGGAGGATAGCCTCGGCTGCGGTCATGTAGGCCTCGGCCGTGCGGAACAGCGGGAAGTCAATCGAGGTGTAAGTATCGCCCGAGGGGCATATCTTGTCGTCTTTAGTTACATTGCGCCACTTGATGTAGCCGTAGCCACGGGTGTAGGTCGAGGTCATGTTGTCGTTCTCGTCCCAGGTCTCTTTCACCTGGTTGGGAAGAGCGGTCATGAACGATGCGCGTTTGTCGGCCTTCTGGTTGCCCCAGGTGTCGTTTACATCGAACATCACGTCAGAGGGGTCGAAGGCATCGACAAGCGTTGTCTTGGAGCGCACGTTGCCCCAGCCCTTGGAGCCGACGCCGGTCTGGTAGAGTTCGTCCATCGGGCCGTTTACGAAAGCCTTCACATAGAAATTGGTGCCTGCCGAACTCTGGGCGCGCAGACCGTCCTGTACCAGGGGCCAGATGATCTCCTGGCACTGGTTGTTGTCGGCCAGGAAGATGTGGCGGTAGTCGGAGGCCAGGGGATAGGCGTTAGAGTCGATGACCTTGCGGGCATACTTGTAGGCGTCGGCATATCGGTTGCCGCAGCCCCATGTCTCGGCGTTGAGGAAGAGGCGCGAGAGCTGCATCCATGCGGCCACTTTGTCGACATGGCCGTAGAGGGCGCCCCTGGGGTTGGCCAGGATGTCGTCTGAACCGGGTTCGTCGCCGCAGATGGCCATGAGCTCGGCCACTGCATAGTCAAACACCTCTTTGCGGGTGAACTGCACGGGCAGGTCCTTGGGGCCGACTGATTCGTCGATTATGGGCACGTTGGCAAACATGTCGACGAGCTGAGCGTAGCAGTAGGCGCGTATCATGCGGGCCTCGGCGCGGTATTCGTTGCATTTGGGGCCGAGCTCGTCCCAGAGACCGCGTGACTGCAGCTTGTCGGGGGTGCATTCGCGCAGGAACTCGTTGCAGTATGCGATGGCCATGTAGAGTCGCTGGTATGTCCATTTCACCACGGCGGCGTTAGAGGCGTCCCAGTCGCAGTTGAGGCAGCGGCGCAGGCCGTTTGACGGCGAGGGCATCAGGAAATTGTCGGTGCAGAGCTCCTGCATGTAGAAGAGCAGGCGCACGTAGCCCGAGTAGCCTTCGTTGGCGCCTTCGAGGTCGCCGTTGCCGCCGTCGCCGCCCTGCTGGCCGGTGAGGATGAGCGATGCATAGCATTTTGCAAGCACGCCCATGTAGCCGTCAGAGGTCGAGTATACCTGCTGGCTGACAAGCTGGTTGTCGTCGAGCGGCATGGTGTCGAGATCGGAGGTGCATGCCGGCGATACCGTCATCAGGGCGGCTGCCGCCACGATGGCTCCGGCTATGCGTTTGATATATTTTTTCATGTCGTGAATAGGCTTGTGTGGTTAGAAGTTAAGGTTAAGACCGAGTGTGAATGTGCGCGGACGCGGATATACCTCCTTGTCGATGCCCGGGCATGAGCTGTTGCCTGAATAGATCTCGGGGTCGATGCCGGTGTAGGAGGTGATGGTGGCCACGTTCTGCACGCCCAGTGTGACGCGGAGGGTCGAGCGGTTGTTCCACAGGCGGGGGAATGTGTATCCGAGGGTGATGTTGTCGAAACGGAAGAAGTCACCCTTCTCGAGCCAGTAGTCAGAGTAGAGCTGCTGGTTCTCGAAACCCTGGTCGGCGGTGTACTTGAAGATGTTCGAGAAACTGCCCTGGTCAGAGTAGGCCGAGGTCAGGTACTGGTCGGCGCGCAGGTAATTGTAGATATATGAGCCGAACGAGCCGTGGCCCGAGATGGCCAGATCCCAGTTCTTGTAGCTCAGGCGCGTGTTGAAACCGAGCAGATGGGTGGGGAGGCCGCTCTTGCCGGTGGCGTATTTGGTCTCGGTGGGGCTGATGGTGCCGTCAGGCTGCACGTACTGGCCCTCGATGGGCTTGCCGGCCTCGTCGTATGCCTGCTTGGCCAGATAGAACGTGTATGGGGTCTGGTCTACCATGAATACCTGCACTGTCTTGCCGGTGCCCGAGATGGCGCCGGTGTTCACGAAGTTGTAGTCTGAGTCGACGACGTTGAGCTTGGTAATCTTCGACTGCTGCCAGGTGTAGTTGAGGCCGATGCTCCATTCCCAGTCTTTGGTCGAGACGGGCACGAAGTTGAGGGCAACTTCGACGCCCTGGTTGTCCATCGAACCGATGTTGGTGGTGAGCACGGGGGCGTAGTTCACGCCGGCAGGCACGTTGATGGTGTTGAGCAGGTCTTTGGTATGGCGCTTGTAGTAGTCGACCGAACCGAAGATACGGTTGTTGAGGAAACCGAAGTCGAGACCGAAGTTCCATGTGCGGGTGGTCTCCCACTTGATGTCGTTGTCATAGCCGTTGGGACGGTATGTCTCGTACCATTTGTCGCCGAACTGGTATGACGACTCGGGATAAGAGATGGAGTAGGTTGTCATCCAGGGGTAGTCGTTGATGATGTCCTGCTGGCCTGTTTCGCCGTAGCCGACGCGGATCTTCAGGTCGGAGAGGGTTGACTGTTCCTGCAGGAACGGTTCCTGAATCACGCGCCATGCGGCTGCCACCGAGGGGAAGTAGCCCCAGCGGTTGTCTTTGGCGAAACGCGACGAGGCGTCGGCGCGCAGGGTGGCTGTGAGCAGATAGCGGTCGGCGAACGAGTAGTTGAGTCGGCCGTACCACGATACCAGATAGTATTCGGTCTTGTAATGGCGCTTTGCCGAGAGTTCGTTGCCTTCGGGGTCATGGTTTGTGGCGTCGTACTTGCGCCAGAAGTGCTGCCAGCCGTAACCTGCCATGGCCGAGAAGTCATGCTTGCCGCCCCAGTTGTGGTGGTAGTTGGCGTAGGCGTCGAGCAGGAGGTTGCTCTTGTCCTGGATGGAATTGTATACCAGGCCGGTGCCGTCTTTCTGATTGCCGGTGTACATCATGCCGGCGAGTTCGGGCACGGTGCGGTTGTATTTCGAGCGCAGGATGTCGTAGCCGAGGTTGAGGTTCACGCTCAGATCTTCGAGACCGTGTATCTTGTAGTCGAACTGGGCGTTGCCGATCGAACGGGTGACCTTGTTGAGACGGTCCTCAAGTTCAAGCTGTGCGACGGGGTTGTCGGTCTGGATGGCCATGGGGCTGTTGCCGTTCATCCAGATGAAGTAGCCAAGGCCCGGGTCGGTTGCGGCTGTGGAGCTGCCGGTGCGCACGGGGCGGGTGGGGTCGTAGCGCAGGGCGTTGGTGACCACGCCGTTATCGACCATGTCGTTGTGCTCATACGAGAACTTGGCATTGAGGTTCAGGTTCAGGTGGTCGTCGAGCAGTTTGGGGGTGAGAGCCACGCCGGCGGTGAAACGCTGGTATTTGTTGGTGCGGATGATACCGTCCTGGTTGGTGTAGCCTACCGAAACGCGGTAAGGAGTAGTGATGGCGTTGATTTTGCCGGCAACCGAGAGGTTGTGTTCGGTACCGAAGGCGGTGCGGTATATCTCGTCCTGCCAGTCGGTATTGGCCTGATAATAGGTATAGTCGAACGGATCGCCGCCCATGTTCGAAAGCTGCTCGTTGTAGAGCTCCTTGAACTGCGGCCCGTTGGTCAGCGACATGCGGTGCCCCACGTGCTTCACGCCCACCGACTGGTTGACGTTCACCACCGTCTGCCCCATCTTGGCGCGTTTGGTCGTGACGATGATGACGCCGTTGGCGCCGCGTGAACCGTAGATGGCCGTCGACGAGGCGTCCTTGAGGACCGAGATCTGCTCGATGTCGGCCGAGTTGATGTCGTTCAGGTCGCTCACGGCGTCGATCACGCCGTCGACGACGATCAGCGGTTCGTTCGACGCCGAGATCGAACGCGTGCCGCGCACGCGGATCGAAGTCGTGGCTCCCGGCGCACCCGAAGTCGACATGATGTCCACACCGGCGATGCGGCCTTGCAGAGCCTGGTCGACCGACGTGTTGGGCACGTCGCGGATGTCGGACATCTTCACGTTAGAGACCGAACCCGTCAGGTCGGCTTTCTTCACCGCGC
>OGQT01000969.1_pt1 | contig 24094 bp, 17 predicted proteins | sample 1553261 | NCBI WGS metagenome assembly OGQT01 (sample SAMEA2579992, study PRJEB22360) | human gut metagenome | biome: human gut; feature: human-associated habitat; material: faeces | place: Denmark | collected 2008/2010
TGCCGGTGGCAACATCTCCCCTACGATTTCCAGCTGCAAAGCAAGCAGCAGCAGGTTGTGGATGCACTGACACGTATCGCCAAGGTGGAGCTCCCCCCGATTTCCCAAATAATCGGTTCGGGAAAAATCTGGGAATACCGCAACAAGATGGAATATACATTCTCGAACCGCCGCTGGCTTTCGTGGGAGCAGATGCGTTCGGGCGAGGAGGTGACCGACCGTAACGGTGCCGGGTTCCATATCACCGGTGCTTTTGACAAAGTGCTTGACATAGACCGCTGTCACCTGCAGGATGACCTGGGCAACCGCATACGTCTGTTCATAAAGAATTACGCCATTGAGAACGGCCTCACATTCTTTGACCTCAGGGCCCAGACCGGCCTGTTGCGAACGCTCATGATACGAATCGCCTCCACCGGCCAGACCATGGCGGTGCTCTCATTCGGCGAGGATGACCCTGCAGCATACAGGCCGTTGCTCGATGCCGTGCGCGCCGAGTTCCCCGATCTCAGCTCACTGATGTATGTGGTAAACACCAAGGCCAACGACACCATAGCCGACCTTGACATCCAGCTCCACAGCGGTAATCCGTTCATCGAGGAGGAGATGGAGGGTCTGCGTTTTACCGTGGGGCCCAAATCGTTCTACCAGACCAACTCGCGCCAGGCCTACCGCCTCTACTGTGTGGCGCGTGATTTCGCCGCGCTTACAGGCGACGAGCTGGTGTATGACCTCTATACCGGCACAGGCACAATCGCCAACTTCGTGGCACGCAAGGCCCGCAAGGTAATCGGCATAGAATATGTGCCCGAGGCCATAGAGGACGCGAAACTCAATGCCGCGGCCAACGGTCTTGACAACACGCTGTTCTACGCCGGCGACATGAAAGATGTGCTCAATGACGCTTTCGTGGCCGAACACGGGCACCCCGATGTGATGATTGTCGACCCTCCACGTGCCGGCATGCATGAAGATGTGGTGAACGTGATATTGCGCGCCGAACCGTCGCGCATAGTCTATGTGAGCTGCAACCCCGCCACCCAGGCCCGCGACATTGCCCTGCTTGATGCAAAGTATCAGGTTACACGCATCCAGCCGGTCGACATGTTCCCGCACACCCACCATGTCGAGAATGTGGTGTTGCTGGAGCTTAAACCGGGGGGCAGTGCCCCTCAGGCCGCGCAGTGAGGTTCGAGTTGTAATAAGCCGGATCGCCGGTGACCTCGCGTCCCGCAAAAGGGGGCAATGTTACCGGCGTGTCGGCCGACGGCAGTTCCACCTCGGCCACACACAGCCCTTCGAGCGCGCCGTGGAATTCGTCGACCTCCCATGTCAGACCGTCGGCGGCCACGATGTAGCGTGTCTTCGACAGCACCGGCGGTTCTGCCACACGGGCAAGCATCTCGGCGGCCTCGGCGACAGGGATATCGAACTCCCACTCGTCGCGCACGGCACCTTCGTTCGGCCCCTTGACGGTGAGGTATGCGCGGTCACCCGCAATGCGCACCCTCACGGTGGCCTCGCGGCGCCGGCTCAGATAGCCCTGGCTGATTTCCGTGCTCCGCACGGCAAGCGTGCGGTATGTATCATTGATTACAAGAAACTTGCGCTCGATTTCTTTTGCCATTTCATTTCCGTATTTATAGTTCCCGATGGCGTTGTAAACCCCGGCTCATGCCTAAAATGTAGGGACATCGCTTTGCGATGTTTAGCTGACAATCAATAATATAACCCGACATGCCGAAGGCATGTCCCTACAATTCGAGGAGTTCAGTAGCCCCATTCGGTGCAAAATTACAAAATTTGACTGCCATAACCGACATAAAGAGAGTATTTGTGACCGTCGGCCTCGCACTGCTTGTGACGCTGGGGGCTGCGGCACGCGATGTGACGATTGAGGTTGTCGACTCCGTGTCGCGCCAGCCTGTGCCGTATGTTGCCGCATACATAACCGGAACATCGCGCGGCGAACTTGCCGACGGTGAGGGGCGCCTCGTGCTGTCGTTGCGCGACGACAAGCCGTCGGTCATCGAACTCTCGGCGATGGGTTTTGCCAAGAAACAGTTGAATGTGCATCAGTCGGTAATCGCGCTTACGGTTCCGTTGTCGGCCGACGGGGTGGCACTTGAGGAGGTGGTCGTAAAAAAGAAACGCGAGCATTATTCAAAGCGCAATAATCCGGCCGTCGACTTCATGCAGAAAATACGCACGGCCGGCCCGCTGACCGACCCTCGTCGCAATCCGTATTATTCATACCGCAAGCACGAACGGCTGTCGGTCGGGCTTAATGACCTGCATCTCAGTGATTCGAGCGGCTCTAAATTTGCCTTTGTGAAGGAGCATATCGACACCTCCGAGATTACCGGAAAACCGGTGTTGCCGATTTCCGTGAAGGAGAAACTGTCGGAAGTCATATACCGTCGCGAGCCGCAATCTGAGAAAGAGATTGTGAGCGCCTTGCGGCAGGGGGGTGTTGACGAAGTGGCTGACCTGCAGAGCATGACAACCCTGCTTGAAGATGCTTTCCGCGAGATTGACCTCTATGACAATGACATAAATGTATTGCAGAACAGATTCGTGAGTCCGCTCTCGCGTATAGCGCCCGACTTCTACAAATTCTATCTGACCGATACCATCTCTGATCCGGCGACGGGCGACAGGCTTATCGAACTGAGTTTCGCTCCGCGTAATCCGGCCTCATTCGGGTTTATCGGGCGCCTGTACGTCGAAACGGGCGACACCACCATGTTCGTTCGCCGTGCCCTCATGGGGGTGCCACCCTCTATAAATCTCAATTTCATAGAGAAACTTCAGCTTGAACAGCGGTTTGACAAGGCCGCTGACGGCTCGCGCCTGAAAGCGCTCGATGATTTCTACATCGAGATTGCAGTAGTGAAGGGTACCCAGGGACTGTACGCGCGTCGCACCACGGCATATGATGACCACTCGTTTGACCGCCCGCAGAACGACGAGCTGTTTGAACGCCTCGGGAATACACTCACCGATACCCGGGCATACGAACGCGACTCGGCATACTGGGATAACGCCCGCATCATCAACATGACACGCAACGAGCGCTCGATAGACCAGCTGATGCGACGTCTCAGGTCGGTGCCGCTGTATTATTATGCTGAAAAGGCGGTGAAGATACTGTTTGGCGGCTATGTCGCTACCGGCAATCCGTCGAAATTCGATTTCGGGCCGGTGAATACACTTATCTCCGGAAACAGCCTGGAAGGGGCGCGTGTGCGCATAGGGGGGCTCACCACCGCCAACCTTTCTCCGCACTGGTTCGCCCGCGGATATGTGGCTTACGGTTTCGGCGACAGGAAACTGAAATACAAGGGTGAGGTGGAATATTCGTTCAACGCCAAACGCTATCACTCGCGCGAGTTCCCGATACACTCGCTCAGACTGACACACCAATACGATGTCGATCAGCTCGGACAGCACTACCTGTTCACAAATCCCGACAACGTTTTCCTGGCGTTGAAACGACAGAAGAACGAGCTCATGACCTATCTGCGGCAGACGAAACTGGAGTACACGCTTGAACTCCCCAACAATTTCTCGCTTGCCGCGTCGGCCGACTGGCAGAGGCAGGAGGCATCGCGTTTCGTGCCGTTCGTACTCGGCGACGGGCGTCGTCTGGGGCATTACGACGAGATGCTGTTTGACATTCAGCTGCGTTATGCACCGGGCGAGAAGTTCTATCAGACAAAGACCACCCGTATTCCGGTTAATCTCGATCCGCCGGTTATCGTGCTGTCGCATACGTTCGCCCCGGCGGGATTCCTGGGGAGCCGCTATACCGTGAATACCACCCGGCTGTCGGTACAGAAACGTTTCTGGTTCTCGGCCTTCGGGTTCGCCGACATACTGGTGGGCGGGGGACATGTATGGAGCCAGGTGCCGTTCCCCTCGTTGCTCACGCCTAATGCCAACCTGTCATACACCATCCAGCCCGAGAGCTATGCGCTGCTGACACCCATGGAGTTCATGGCTGACACATACGCCGAATGGCATGTCACGTACTGGCTCAACGGAGCATTGCTCAACAACATCCCGCTGATCAAGAAACTGAAACTGCGCGAGGTGGTATCGTTCCGCGGATGGGCAGGGGAGCTGTCAGACCGCAACCGGCCCGAGCTGCACGGGAATCTGCCGAAATTCGTCGAACAGGCGCGTGTCACGCCCATGCACTGGCACCCGTATATGGAGATTTCTGCTGGCCTTGACAATATTTTCAAATGCCTGCGCGTCGATTACGTGTGGCGTCTGACTTACCGCAACGTGCCGGGGCGCGACCGCTCGGGTCTGCGTGTGGCACTGCACGTCACATTCTGACAGATGATTACAGAAGGGGAAATTCAATTGGCTTGCCGCCGGCAAGCGAACGCGCCACATCGATGAGGCGCTGGTTGGGCGAACCGCGGAAGAGCAGAGTAGTGTCGCGGTGCGTGAGGTCAAACGGCCCGTCGACCATGACCTCCAGGAACGGAAGAAGATGGCCGATACCGGAGAGCGCAAGCGCCTCTTCCCATGTATAGCCGGTGTAGCACCAGATTTTGTAGCCGAGCGAGTGGAGTCTTTCGGCAAGTATTGCGACTGCCGGCAATTGCAACAGGGGGTCGCCCCCCGAAAGGGTTACATTGAACCCGTTCCGCTCAATAATCTCCACAATCTCGTCAATAGTCATTTCATGTCCCCCGCCCATATCCCACGACTGCGGGTTGTGGCATCCGGGGCACAGGTGGTTGCACCCTGCCAGGTATACCGACGTGCGTAGCCCTGGGCCATCAACAGACGTGCCCTCGACAATGTCGAGGACACGCAGTGTGACAGGTTTTCCGGTTGATGTTGTAAGACTTTGTGCCGCCATCAGATTACTTGTGTACAACGCGGTCGGCAAGTTCGGCGAGTTTGGCCGAATTCCACCTGTCGGTGGTGCCGACAAGATAGCCGGTGATTCGCTGCAGACGGTCGATATGATGGCCGTGGCAGTTAGGACATTCGGTGAGGCCGTCGGTGGCATCCTCATAGCCGCAGTCGAGACAGCGGTTACGGTTATGGTTCACTGAGCAGTAGCCGATGTTGTTGCTGTCCATCAGATCTACGATATCCATGATGGCCTGCGGATTGTGCGTGGCGTCGCCGTCAATCTCCACGTAGAAGATGTGGCCGCCGCGTGTAAGCTCGTGATACGGACCTTCGACCTGTGCCTTGTGGCGCGGAGAGCAATGATAGTATACCGGCACATGGTTCGAGTTGGTGTAATATGTCTTGTCGGTGATTCCGGGGATAATGCCGAATGTCTTGCGGTCTTTTGCAGTGAACTTGCCCGATAGGCCCTCGGCCGGGGTGGCGAGAATCGAGAAGTTGTGGTTGTAGCGTTCCGAGAACTCGTTGGCACGTGAACGCATGTGACTCACGATGCGCAGGCCCAGACGCTGAGCCTCGGGGCTTTCACCGTGATGCTTGCCGGTAAGCGCCACAAGGCACTCTGCCAGACCGATGAATCCGATACCGAGTGTGCCGTGGTTGATGACAGGCTCGATGGTTTCGTCGGGACGCAGTTCGTCAGAGTGAACCCACAGTTTCGACATAAGCAACGGGAACTGCTTGACGAGTGCCGACTTCTGAAAATCGAAACGGTCGCAGAGCTGTCGGGCTGTCAGTTCGAGCAGAGAGTCAAGACGCTGGAAGAAACGCTTGATGCGCTCCTCCCGGTCGGCGATATTCATGCACTCTATGGCCAGACGCACTATGTTTATTGTCGAGAACGAGAGGTTTCCGCGACCTACGGATGTCTTTTCGCCGAAACGGTCTTCAAACACACGCGTGCGGCAGCCCATCGTGGCTATCTCATACAGATAGCGCTGTGGGTCATCGGCGTTCCATTTGTCGTGATGGTTGAATGTGGCGTCGAGGTTCACGAAGTTGGGGAAGAACCTGCGCGCCGTTACCTTGCATGCCAGCTTGTAGAGGTCATAGTTGGGGTCACCCTCAACATAGTTCACGCCACGTTTTTTCTTCCAGATCTGAATGGGGAAGATGGCTGTGGCGCCATTGCCCACGCCTTCATAGGTGGAGTTCAGCAGTTCACGGATGATGCACCGGCCTTCTGCAGAGGTGTCGGTGCCGTAGTTGATTGAGCTGAACACGACCTGGTTGCCACCACGCGAATGGATGGTGTTCATATTGTGGATGAACGCCTCCATCGACTGGTGTACGCGGCTTACCGTGGCGTTAACGGCGTGCTGAAGCCAACGTTCCTCACCCTCGAGACCATCGAGTGGTTTCTTGATGAAGTCGTCAAGTTTGACGTCATAGAGATGCTTCAGGTCATGCCCCGTCAGCTGTTCCACCTTCTTCACCTCTTCGATGAATGACGCACGCACAAACGGCGCCAGGTAGAAGTCGAAGGCAGGGATGGCCTGACCGCCGTGCATCTCGTTCTGAGCGGTCTCAAGCGAGATACAGGCTATTACCGCGGCTGTCTCGATGCGTTTTGCCGGGCGAGATTCGCCATGGCCGGCCACAAAACCGCGCTGAAGGATATGGTCGAGCGGATGCTGAACGCAGGTCAGCGATTTTGTGGGGTAGTAGTCTTTGTCGTGAATATGCAGGTAACCGTTGCGCACGGCATCGCGGGCCTCGGCCGACAGCAGGTAGTCGTCGACGAACGGTTTTGTGGTTTCCGAGGCGAACTTCATCATCATGCCGGCCGGAGAATCGGTGTTCATGTTGGCGTTCTCGCGGGTAATATCGGTGTTCTTCGCCTCGATAATCTCCAGGAAAATGTCGCGGGTCTTTGCGCGGCGCGCTATTGAGCGCTGGTCGCGGTAGGCGATGTATTTTTTCGCCACCTCTTTGCGCGGCGACTTCATGAGTTCGAACTCCACTCGGTCCTGTATCTCCTCGACGGTCATCTGCTCCTGTCCGGAGATGCCGATACGGTCGGCGATTTTCTGCAGCAGTGCCTCGTCCTCGCCGAGCGGGGTGGTGAGCATCGCCTTGCGTATGGCGGCCTTGATTTTCTCCTCGTTGTACCCGACAACGCGGCCGTCTCGTTTCAATACAGTCTGTATCATGGTGTCTGAAGTTTTCCTGATAATTGGGTTATGTATTCATGGCATGCGGGGGCCGGAGAGTATCCGGTACGGACAGTTTCATCCGATTCCGCTTACCGTCTGCAAAGGTAACGAAATTTACAGAAGTGGCAAATTTTTAAACTTACAATGATGAAAAATTTTTATTTTGGAAAACTTTTTGACGTTGATAAAATTTTATCTGTCTGTTATTGTTTTATTTACGAATTTTTTCTGGGAACTGAACGGCATGTCGTCGACCGGTTCTCTTTCGTCCTGGAGAAAGTTTATGCGCGCGAAACGGTTGAGATAGTCGATGTCGGGTTGCCTGAACTGAATGTCGCGCCATGGAATTACTTCATTCCGGTCTGTCAGATATATGGGCACGGGTTCCGTGTATGTGGGGGAAACGAGCGACTGGTCTTCGCGATAATACGGGGTCTGTATAGAGGCCAGTTCGACTATCGTATTGAACAGAGATTTCTGAGTCGAGACGAATTTCTGCGCATTTGATTTGAGGTTTGCCTCTGCGTGTGGACTTACGGCTGTCAGAGAGTCTGAAAGCCAGCATAACGCGCCCACATGGAGCTGTCGCGCGGTCGGGACAGGCGATGCATGCAGGAAAAGATGTCTTTTATCATCGAATATATCCTCGCCGTGATCTGACGCATATATGATGGATGCCCTGCAGTTTTCGGCGCGCAGCATGTCTATCAGGTTTGAGAGCATGAGGTCGGTGTGGCGAATGGAATTGTCGTAGGCATTTATGATGCGGCTGCGGAAAGCCGCATCGGCATCGGGTATGTCATCAGGCATGAAATATGCTTGTTCGCGGTCATACCGGTCGCTGTATAGGAAATGTGAGCCGTAGGTATGAAGTATGATGAACTGTTTTGTGTTGTGCTTGTCAAGTTCGGCCTTTACAAGAGGGAGCAGTTCGGTGTCGAGAGCGGCTTTCCCCGGGGCATTCCCGCTGATATAGTGTGTCACGTCGGCCTCGTCGCCGAAAAACTGTGTATATGACCGATTGGGGGTCTGGTTTGAGAAGAATGCTGTTTTGTATCCGGCTTCCTTGAATGCGGTGATCATGCTTTTATAGCAGTAGATCGAATCGAATGCCTGGGCGCTTGCCGCGCTTATGAGCAACGGCACGCTTTTGTGTGTGGTGTTGGATTCGGAAAATGCTCTCGGAAAATAGGTAAGACCTGGCTGCCGACACACTATGGGTTTTGCTTCCCTTCCTTCCCCTCCGAGCTGCCAGTTCTCGCCGCGCGATGTCTCGCCGACGACCACCACATATATCTCGCGGCGGTCCGCAGGAGCCATTGATTTCGCGCTGTATGTGAAGTTGCGCGATGTCTCACCGTATTCCGCATACTGCCGGGTGCGAAGGCGGGCTTCAAGCAGATTATCACACACATTGACCGGGAATGTGGTAAGTGCGAAATCATAAGCAGGGTCAACAATGCTGATGATCGCGCTCACTGCCAGCCCGATGCCAAATGCCGCCAGCCCCATGACTCGCAGGAGCCTGCGGAATCCGGTATCAAGTCTCAGGTGCTTTGCCATGCCGACGGCTCCCCATACCAGCGCCGTGACATAAAGCAGACCCACCAGACAGAGTGCGCCGACGAGGTTACGCAGAAGGATTGTCGCTTCTGAGAAACTGGTCGTGAACACGTTCAGAAACATATCCACGGCAATAAGTCCGCGCCCATAAAGATTCAGGAGTACAATCTGGAATGCCGCTAAGATCATGAACGGCAACATAAACCATGCCGTCAGCCCCACACGTTTTATGAGACTTGTCAATATCATGTATGTGCCGCCCGCCATAAGAAATCCGGCGATGCTGTCAGGCCAACTCCATCCCTCGGTAAAAGGGAGCACGGCGTTTGGTATGAGCAGGGTTGTTATGATCCAGATGGCCAGCATACGGCCGTCGGAGAAAAATTTCTTGATTAATGAACCTGTTCTTTTTAATAATCCGTCCATTGCTCTGTCATTTTAAAATGATTCATTCAACCCGAGTGTAAACTCGAACGAGCGTTTGCCGAATCCGACGTCGGCACGCACATTCACCCGTTTCTTGAATTCCCACCGGTATCCAATGCCGTAGCTTGGCAATAACGTGTGCCAGTTGATCTGCGACATCCGGGAAAATACCGATCCAACGCCGCCCCATACCACTATGGAGTTACGACGGTATACGTGCTGGCGTATCTCGGCCACAAAATCGATTTCCCCTTTGTCGCGGTACCTGTCGGTATAGTATCCACGCATGGCGTCTGTGGCGTTGAGCGAAGGGAGGAGCACCCAGGGGGTGTGTTCCGTGGATCCGGCTCCGTGAATCTGGAACGCGCACACGCCCGACTGCCAGAAACGGTGATACCAGGCCGCGGTGAGTTCGGTCACCGAAAACAGATTCCTGTTGCCGAACATCGGGGGGTAAAACAGCTGCCGTATGCCCACGTTCACGCCGGTAGTGGCGTTGGTGGGGAAATCGCGCGTGTCTATAGAGAACATGAATCCCGCGCCGTAGTTGAGCGAGCGCAGTTTCAGTCCGTCCCAAAGTTCGGGTTTCTGCATTTTTGTGGCCTTGGCATAATAGAAATCGAGTACCGGGCCTATGTATATGTTATGTGGCAGATGCCACTGGAATTCAGCGAGCACGCCTGATTCAAGCAGGGTGTAGTCAGACTCGTTGGCCTTGTTCGCGCCGTTGGCATATCCGATGCCCCAGTATTTTGAGGGGAGATGGCAGAAATTGGCGTCGTAGACTATGCGGAACTTATCGTTTCTGAACACATGGCGCCCTCTGATGCCGACGCGGTACATCCCCTTGATAGACCCCTGTGCGTAGACAGACATTTCTGACTGGGGGGTGGTTTCCTTCGGGCCGCCATGATAAAGGCCGGCCGCTATCACCGCCACATTCAGGCTTGTCGATGACGAATAGCTGGGTCCCCCGAGGAACGAGAAATCTACCTTGCGGTCAGGATGCTCCTTGTTCGTATCGTCAAGGTATTCGATGATTCTGTCAATCAACGACCTTTTGCGATGTATCACATACAGCGTGTCGGGCGTTTCCGTGACGACGGCAAGCGAGTCGGCTGTATTTTCGGCCGATAGCAGGCTTGTCTGTGCCGATGCTCCCGCAGTAGCGAAGGCTAAGCCCAGGAGACATAAGATGATGTGGCGCATTATGGTCATGAGTGCCCTGTGTAGGTTCATTACAAAATCTCGGCAAAGTTAGCTAAAAATGCCGAAAACTCACTAACTTTGTAGTGACGAAGAGCAATTCCGAATAACATTGTCAACCTATGCGCCAACCGGTAAAATATAATTGCAGACTTGTGGCACAGGCACTTGTGGCATATGGCGTGCGGCATGTGGTCGTGTCGCCGGGGAGCCGCAACGCTCCGCTGGTGATGGCCGTGACGCGAGCCGGCGCATTGAAACCGGTGTCGGTGATTGACGAGCGGTCGGCCGCTTTCGTGGCGCTCGGTCTCGCGGGGGTGACAGGCGCGCCTGTGGCGATGGTATGCACCTCAGGCTCGGCAATGCTGAATTATTCCCCGGCATTGGCCGAGGCGTATTACCGCAAACTTCCACTGATGGCTGTGACGGCCGATAGGCCTGGGGTGTGGATCGGGCAGGATGACAGCCAGACAATCCGGCAGCCCGGAGCGCTGGCAAATGTAGTAATTGACCAGTGCTCTCTGCCGGTTCTGGGCGATACCGTCGAGCCTTCGGATGATAGCATGGCTCTTGCCAGACGTGATGCCGTAAGGACTTTGAACCGTGTACTGACTGCGGCTGTAACCCATCGTCGGGGACCGGTTCATATAAATATTGAGATTGATGAGCCGCTTGGCCTTGAAACTTCGATAGATGAGAATATCCGTGAGTTTCAGAAAATCGACACGGTTTACCCTGACCCGAAAATATCAGTCGCCACGGCCCGCATGCTGGCCAATGAGCTTTCGGGGCGACGGGTACTTGTGTTCGGCGGTTTCCATGCCCCTGACGCCCGGCTGAGCGCCGCTCTGAACCGGCTTGCGGCTTTGCCGTCGGTTGTGGTAGTAGCCGAGGCGCTGGCAAATGTACACGGCGCCGGAATCATGCAGTTTACCGACGGCATGATGAAACGGAGCCCCGAACGCCCCGATGTCCTGATAACATTCGGCGGTGCGCCGGTGTCGCGTATATTCAAGGAATATGTGCGAATGGGTGATCTTGAGCACTGGCATGTCGGGGCCAATGACGCCATTATAGATATGTCGCTGAATCTGACGCGTCGCATCGAGATGCATGCCTCTGATTTCTTCAGCCGTTTCGCCGGGGCCATGTGCCACGGTACCCGTTGTGTGCGACCTGATTCGTTCAAACAGTCATGGCAGTCGGCGGCTGAAAATCACCGTAGTGATGTGGCCGGATATGACCGATGGCCCTGGTGTGGATTAAGCGCTATCGGAGCCCTGATCGATCTATTGCCGGACACAGCAAATATCCAGCTTGGCAACGGACTGAGCGTGCGGCACGCCCAGGTGTTTGACCTGTGTCGGTTCCACCGTGTTGACTCAAACCGTGGCGTCAGCGGTATCGACGGCTGCCTTTCGACGGCTGTCGGCGCTGCGCTTGTCTACAAGGCGGGGCCGACAGTGGCCGTCGTCGGTGATATGTCGGCTCTTTATGATATGGGTGCGCTTGCCACCGTGCGGTTGTGCGATAATCTTAAGATTGTGGTTGTCAATAACAACGGCGGCCAGATATTCCGCACAATCAAGGCTACGCGCGATATTCCCGAAATGGAGGAATTCCTTGCCTGCCGCGTTCCGGATTACCTCAGGTCGACTGCATCGGGATTCAACATACCTTATATGGCCGTCACAGACCGCGACACGTTGCAGAAAGCCCGCGAACTTCTCGACACCCCGGGCAACTGTATCATAGAGATATTCACAGGCGCCGGCACAGATGATTATGGCCGATGTGGCCTCTGACTTAGAAATTGTAAAAACAACATCACATATACAATATATGCAACGCAACTGGGAAACCATCAAGGAATATGAGGATATCCTTTTCCAGAGATACAAGGGTATCGCCAAGATAACGATAAACCGCCCCAAGGTCTACAATGCCTTCCGGCCCAAGACCAATGCCGAGATGCTTGACGCCATGCAGATATGCCGCTCGAATCCCGAAATCGGAGTGGTGGTGCTGACCGGCGCGGGCGACAAGGCGTTCTGCTCGGGTGGCGACCAGAATTACAAAGGGCAGGGGGGCTACATCGATGCCGACGGCACCCCGCGCCTGAATGTGCTCGAACTGCACCGCGCCATCCGGTCGATACCCAAACCGGTTATCGCCATGGTGAACGGTTATTCAATCGGCGGAGGCAATGTGCTCAACGTGGTGTGTGACCTTTCCATCGCCTCGGAAAACGCACGTTTCGGCCAGACAGGCCCTAAGGTGGGCAGTTTCGATGCCGGGTTCGGCTCATCGTACCTTGCCCGCTGTGTGGGGCAGAAAAAGGCTCGCGAAATTTGGTTTCTCTGCCGCCAGTACACCGCTCAGGAGGCGCTTGAAATGGGCATGATAAACGCTGTCGTGCCGTTCGACCAGCTTGAGGACACTGTCGTGGAGTGGTGTGAGACGATACTGAAACGCTCGCCCATGGCCATCCGCATGATCAAGCGTGCTCTGAATGCCGAACTCGACGGGCAGGCCGGTTTAATGGAGTTTGCCGGCGACGCTACTCTTCTCTACTACCTTATGCCTGAGGCACAGGAGGGCAAGAACGCTTTCCTTGAGAAACGTGACCCCGATTTCGAACAGTTCGGCAAGTTCCCGGGCTGATAAGTAACTATTCAACAGACGTGTTAAAGGCTCAATGGGCACCTTACACCCTGCGGTTTCTTGAAACGGCGGTGACGTCGCGTCAGCGGATGCAGGTGAAGGATACATTTTTTGTGCGTGTGTGGGACGACTCCGCCCCCGAGGTTTACGGGGTGGGGGAAATACCCTTGTTCCGCGGACTCAGTGCCGAGGATACTCCCGGTTTCGATGAGTTTCTGACCCGGACATGCAGGGAAATCGGCAATGCAGTGTCGGTTGCCGATGTGCGTTTGCCCGAAGTGTCGTCGATACGGTTCGGTTTCGAGATGGCGCTCCGTGATCTCGCTGCCGGAGGGTGTCGACTTTATTTCGACACACCATGGGCGCACGGCAGATCACGCCAACAGATAAACGGACTGGTCTGGATGGGCGACCGCGACACCATGGCCGGGCGCATACGTCAGAAACTCGATGCCGGTTTCCATTGCGTGAAACTGAAAATCGGGGGCATTGATTTCGCCCAGGAACTTGATCTGCTCAGACTAATCCGCCGGGAATACGGCCCAGAAGATATTGAACTGCGCCTTGACGCAAACGGCTCGTTCACACCGGGAAACGCCGTGGAAAAGCTCAAGCGGCTGTCGGAATACCATATACATTCGCTCGAACAGCCGATAAGAGCCGGAAATCCGGAGGAGATGGCCCGCATCTGTCGGGAATCACCGATAGACATCGCACTTGATGAAGAACTGATCGGGTTCCGTAGCGCTGATGAAAAGCGGCGGTTGCTTGCCGCTGTGATGCCACGCTATATAATTCTGAAACCGGCATTGTGCGGCGGTTTCGCGCAGGCTGACGAGTGGATTTCTACAGCCCGAGAATTCAATATCGGGTGGTGGGCCACCTCGGCGCTTGAGTCGAATGTGGGCCTGGATGCCATTGGCCAGTGGGTGTCGCGTTACGGGCCTGACATGCCGCAGGGTCTCGGAACCGGACAGCTGTATGCCAACAATATCCCCACGCCGGTGTATCTTGACGGCCAGTATATCTGCCGCGAGGGAACCCATGATTACAGAATCCCGGAAATGGTATGGAACAGCTGATTCTGACGCCTGAGGGTGAGCGGTTTATGGAAGAGTGGGGGAGCGGTTGCCCCCATGTGGTGGCGCATACGTCAGGCTCGACCGGTACACCCAAAGAAATCAGATTGCCGAAATCAGACATGATACATTCGGCGCGCGCCACCAACCGGGCGTTCGGTATCAATGCCGACTCGTTGCTTGTCTGTCCGCTTTCAGCATCATATATTGCCGGTAAGATGATGATTGTCAGGGCTATCGAGGCCGGTTGCCGGCTGGTGATGGAAAAGCCGTCGAACCATCCGCTGTCTGACGATTACGGGGAGATAGACCTGTTGCCCATAGTCCCGGCGCAGATTCCCGGACTGCTTGACAGCAAATATGTTCAGCACGTCAGAAACGTCATCATCGGTGGGGCGCCAATTTCCGCGCGACAGGAACAGCTAATCTGCGATACCGCGCCGTTCCGAGCTTTCGCCACATACGGTATGACCGAAACTTGCTCGCACGTGGCAGTGCGTCGGTACGCCGGAATTTACCGCAATGCCCGGTGTGTCATTCAACGTTGACGCCCGCGGCTGTCTGGCAATCCATTCTGACGGAGGATACAGTTTCGGCCGTCTGCAGACCAACGACGTTGTCGATTTGCAGGACACGCACACATTTATATGGCGTGGGCGCGCTGACAACGTGGTGATTTCCGGAGGCCTCAAACTTTTCCCCGAAGAGATTGAGGAAACTGTCTCTGCTGCCATCTCGTTGCCGCCATTCTTTATTGCAGGGCGCCCATCCGACAAATGGGGTCAGGAACTGGTGATGGTAATAGAGCGCCCCGATTCTGCATCCAATTCTAACGATTTCCCGAAAGCAATCGCATCCAAAGACATCCGGAAAAACCCCGGTACTGTTTTTGAAAATCTCACGTCCGAATCATTGATGGCTATTCTCCGGAAGATTCTGCCATCCGTAAAACGTCCGAAAGAGATTATCTTTGTCTCACAAATCCCACGTACATCCTCCGGCAAACTGATCCGCCGCCTGTCGTGAGGTTTGTGCAGTCATACTACTGAGGTTTTAGCAGAAATCCTCAAGACTGCCTCTTATTTCTAAAGACCTGCCAGGGCTTGTCACTACCGACGAGTCCCCTGGCTTTTGTTACAGAATCATGATTATGTAAAATTATATAAGTAAAACCTGGAGATGCAAATGATTCTTGGGTGGGTAATGAATTCTGCCTCCCCTCTAAAAAAAGCAATGGGTATTCCAAAAATTGTATCGTTATCATTGTAGGGACATCGCTTTGCGATGTTAGAATAGCATTTGAGTTCAAGCGTCTGCAACATCGCAAAGCGATGTCCCTACGATATTTTGGAGGTTTCTGGGGACAACAGTAATATTCAATATAAAAACCGAAAACGCGATTTAAGCACGTTTTCGGTTTTTTTGTTGATTTAATCAGTTTTATTTGGCGGCGATGACCTCGATTTCGACGAGGGCGTTTTTGGGGAGCTGTTTAACGGCGACGGCCGAGCGTGCCGGATACGGAGCCTCGAAAGCCTCGGCATAGACGGCATTCATGGCGGTGAAGTCGTTCATGTCTGCGAGGAATACCGTGGTCTTTACAACATTGGCCATAGTAAGACCTGCGGCCTCGAGTATGGCTTTGACGTTGGCAAGCGACTGACGTGTCTGTTCGGTGATGCCTTCGGCCATCTCGCCGGTTGCGGGATTCAGGGGAATCTGGCCTGAGGCATAGATGAACGGGCCGCAGTCTATGGCCTGGCTGTAGGGGCCGATTGCGCCGGGTGCTTTCTCGGTAGCGATCTGAGTTTTCATAAATTTTTATGTTTAAGGTTGAAGTTATTGATTGTCAGAGATGTGAGCGGCGTCTTGCCGGCATCCTGATAGTAGTCTTTTTCGACTTGATCAATTATCTTGTTCAGAGTTGCGAAATTTCTGTTGAAGTCAGGGATAAAGTCTTTTGTACCGGTCTCCCCTACTCTCTGCAGTACGTCGCCCAGAGTGAGGCTACCGGGATCAACAGCAGGTGCGACGGCCAGTGCGGCCTCTTCACCTCCTGTAACGACACGCTGCACAAGCTTACATTGTATTAGATGGTTTACAGCCGCTGTCACAAGTGATATCGGCAGTCCGTAAATCATGGCTATCTCATGATCTGTCAAGGCTTTTTCACCTTTTTCAAAACGCTGGGTAATGACTGTCATCACGGCAAGGGTAATGCGGCGGCGGTAAACGGCCGAAATTTTCTCGATCTGGTCCGTGAAACTGAACTCAAAGATGTTCTGCGACGAATAGCATAGCACCGCCCCCGATAGTGTTATCACCCACACGAGCTGCAGCCACAGCAGCAACAGTGGTAACAGCGAGAATGAACCGTAGATGGCATTATATTTCGTGACATACAGCTGTCCGGTAAGAAAAAGCCACTGCAGTATGACAAATGCGGTACCGGCAAGTACCCCCGCCAGAATAGCGTTCTTGAACTTCACCTTGGTGTTGGGTATGAGCATGTAGGTGCCGGCGAAGAAAAGCCATGTCAATGCAAGCGAAGCCAGATCAAGCAACCAGCTCAATCCTTCGGTGAGGAACTTTATGTGGATGAAATTCTGCAATGCCGTAGACATGAACACGTTTATACCGCTGGCGCATATCATCAGTACCGGCAGAATGAGGAAGATGGCGGTATAGTCGGTAATCTTGCGCCACAGCGAGCGTCCGCGGGCCACACCCCATATCTTGTTGAATGAATCCTCGACGGTCGAGATGAGCGATATGAGTGTCCAGAGCAGGAATAGAATGCCGATGCCTACAAATATCCCTTCTGACGACTGTTTCAGATAAGAGTCGACAAATGTGAATGCCGTCTCAAGAGCCTTTCGCTGAGCCGGGAGGAAATTGAATAGCTGTGTCTGCAACAGGTTCTGGAACCCGAATCCCCTCCCGATGGCGAAAATCAGTGCAAGCGCGGGCACAATAGCCAGCACAGTCTGGTATGTCAGCGCCGAGGCACGCATCTGCAGGTCGCTGTTGAAAAACGACCTGAGCGACAGGCTGATTGTCTTGAGCACGTTGACCCACCATGACCGGCGCGTGTCGCTCCATACGCCTGAGACAGTGTATTCGTAGAACTTGACCGTATTGTCAAACAGCCGCTGCCAGAACCCTTTGCGGGGCGTGGCATCGGCTGTCTGGGTATCTTTCGGTTGAGTGGCTTTTGACATATCCTTTCGGGGGATTATGACAGCGCCGGGCTGTCGATATCGCAAAGTTACTCAATCAAAACAATTATACGGCAATCAGGGTTGATTATTTTTCAATAATATATGTGCGGTGGGGTGCGGCGAGGCCCTTGAGACGTCCGTTTTTCACTTTGAATTCGTAGCCGTAGACCTTGTCGGTGTATGTGCCGGCGGGGAGTGCGGTGGGAACATCCACAAAGTTGGCAATGCCCGAGATGTTTACCACTGCCGCGCCTTTCTTGCCGCGGTTCACTACAAGCACCTGACCGTTCTCGCTTGTCCGGATGTCTTCTTTCTGGCCGGCCATGTGTTTGCGGAAATTGTTCACGGCCACCACCTCCGGGTGGAAGAACTCGTCATTGCCGCGGGCGCCCAGGATGTTGTCGCCCCAGTAAGCCTCGCGGGTCGAGTTCATGGGACGCGAGAAGAACAGGGGCACGCCGTTCTGACGGGCGGTAAGGAATACCCAGCCGGTGCGGATCTGGTCGTCGGTGAGTCCGGCGCTCTCATGGGCATTACAGTATGTGTCGTGGCTCTCGACCCAGGTTGTCAGGAATTCGGGTGCGGCGGCGTGGCGCCAGTCCTTCAGGTCAAGATCTTTGGCTGTACCCTTCTCAAGAGCCTCGCGCAGCACATGGCCGTAGGACGAGGCGGTCTGCCCCATATAGTCGGCATACTCAGCCTCGGGCACGTTGCGATCCTGCAGAATCTCGCCGTAAACGAAAAGTGAGTCATAGGGCAGGGCGAGTTTCACACCCTTTACGGCCTTGCGGCCGGTAGCAACATCCCAGAAGTCATTTTCCTTCACACCTGATGCGGCGTCGACGGGGTCTGAATGTACGCCGATGTGCTTGGCGGTGTCATAGCGGAAACCGCGCACGCCCATGTTCAGCAGGTCGTTCACGAATTCCATGTAGTATTTCTGGAACGCGGGGTTCTCGGTGTTCACGTCGGGCAGACCGCCGGTACCTTCGAGCGTACACTGCGCGCGGTCATTGTAGTCGCGTATGGCCACGAGACCGTTCGAGTGGTACATCTTGTCGCGGCCACCCACGGCTTTGTAGAATTCGGGGCTGACGGCATCGATGTCAAATGCGGTGTGGTTGGGTAGCACGTCAACGATGACCTTGATGTTGTATTTGTTGGCCGAGTCTATCATCTCCTTCATCTGCTCGCGTGTGCCGAGGATGGGGTTGCCGACCTTCCAGTCGGTGGGCTGGTAATAGTAATACCAGTTTCCCTCTTTTGCGTCGAAGATTTTTTTGTTCGCACCCTCGGGGCTGTAGCAGTTCTGCACGGGCGAGGTCTGGATCATGGTAAATCCGGCATCGGCGATTTTCGCCATATTGGCGGCCATGGTGGGGAAATTCCAGCTCCAGGCGTGCAGGATTGTCTCGGTGTTGGTGGCGTCGGGGTTGTGGTTCATGCGGTCTTTGGCGGCGAAAGGCAACGCCACAAGGCCCGTCATGGCCAGTAATGTAAGTCTTTTCATGAATGTAAGGATTGATATTAGGTGTGATAATGTACGGTCATGGTATCGAAGTCGCAGACGCAGACGTACATACGCATGTATACAACGGCGACAGCCGCGACTTATTGTAAGCCGCGGACGTCGCCGTGTTCAACGTCTGAGTGTTTTTGAGCCACAGCGTCAGGTGGAGAATCAGCTTTCGGGAGCAGCCTCCGGAGCGATGAGCTTGTAACCTTTGCCGTGGATGTTTATAATCTCGATCGAGGGGTCATCCTTGAGGTGCTTGCGCAGTTTGGTGATATAGACATCCATCGAGCGGGCGTTGAAATAGTTGTCGTCGATCCAGATGGTCTTGAGCGCGTAGTTGCGTTCGAGTATCTCGTTGACGTGGGCGCAGAGCAGGGTCAGCAGTTCAGATTCCTTGGTGGTGAGTTTCGTCACCTTGTCGTCGATGAGAAGTACCTGTTTCTGGGTGTCGAAAGTGAAACGCCCGATTTTGTACATCGTTACCTCTTTCCCCTTCTTGCCCTTGACGCGGCGCAGAATGGCCTCGATGCGGAATACAAGCTCCTCCATAGAGAACGGTTTGGTGATGTAGTCGTCGGCACCGATCTTGAAACCTTCGAGTATATCGTCCTTGATAGTCTTGGCTGTCAGGAATATGATGGGCACCTCCGAGTTCACGGCGCGGATTTCCTGGGCCAGTGTAAAGCCGTCTTTCTTGGGCATCATCACGTCGAGAACGCAGATGTCGTATTTGCCTTTGAGGAACGCCTTGTAGCCTGCCTCACCGTCGGCATACAGGTCGGTATTGAACCCTTTGGCCTGGAGGTATTCGCGCAGGAGCATGCCCAGATTCTCATCATCCTCGCAAAGGAGGATTCGCATACGGTCGTCCATAGTTGTTAAGTTTTTTATATTATAATTCTTAAATTATCTGAATTGTTCACGACTCTTTAACATTTTTGTCGTCATCGGCCGTGTTATCCGGCTCGTCTGCCTCGGATGCATCATCTTCGGCACCCGAGAGCAGCGGCAGGGTAATCGTGAACGAGGTGCCTCGGCCGAACTCGCTGTCGACCTTTATCTGTCCGCCCATAAGGCCGGTCATCTTGTTCACGTATGCCAGTCCGAGGCCGAACCCTTTGACGTCGTGGCGGTTACCGGTAGATACGCGGTAGAACTTATCGAAAATCTTCTTCAGGTCCTCCTTGCGTATGCCTATACCGTTGTCGGCTATGGTGATCTGCAGACGGTCGCCGGAGATGTCGCGTGTGGTGATGCCGAGTTTCAGCGGCTCATCCTCCTTGCGGTACTTCACGGCATTGTCAAGTAGGTTGAAGATCACGTTGGTGAAGTGCATCTCGTCGACATTGACTATAGCGTTGTCGGCGTCGAGATGCGCGTCGAGGCGTCCGCCGTATTTCTCGACCTTAAGTCTGAAGGTGTTGATTACGTTCGAGATTACCGAGTTCGCGTCGACATCCTGGAACCTCAGGGTGGCCTTGGTCTTGTCGAACATCGACATCTGCAGCACTTTCTCTACCTGGAAACGCAGACGTTTGGTCTCGTCGTTTATGACACCCGAGATATGCTGGAGCATGGCGGGCGACTTGCGCACCGAGGCATCGTTGAGCATCTGCGCGGCCAGCGAGATGGTCGAAATCGGGGTCTTGAACTCGTGGGTCATGTTGTTGATGAAGTCGTTCTTCATCTCGGTGAGTTTTTTCTGCCTGAATGCCAGTATGATGGTGTAGAGAAACACAATCACCAGGATGAAGGTGAAGATGAACGACGGAATCATGAACTTTACCGAACTCAGGATATATTTCGTTTTCGAGGGGAAATATACCTTCAGGTAGTTCTTCACCTGCTGGGGATCGTTGCGGAAGAGCGACTGCACGAACATCGAATTGTCGAGCGCGGTCGATTCGGTGCTTTTGAATCCGGCGGTCTGGTACAGAGCATGCCCGTTGCGGTTCACCACAGCGAACTCGAACGGCAGTTCCAGGCCGTTGTTCACAAGCTCTCGCCTTAGGTAATTGCGCACCGCCGTAGAGTCGGCGCGCTCCTCGATGGGGCGGTCGGCCGCCTTGTTCATGATGTTGATTATCACATCGTCGATTACCCCTTTCTGGTATAGGTACTGCCCTTTCAGTTCCTCGCGCATTGAATTGTAGCTCGACTCGAGGGCATCAGCCTGACTGCGTTGCAGATTGTAGATCTTGTCGGGATTGGCACGCAGGGTCACGTCGCCCGTGAGGCCGCTGTGGGTGGTGAACGAGTATTTTACGCCACCAAGCCGCGAGGAGCCTCCATACTGCGACGAAAGCGACACCGATTCTACCTGCGCCACATCCTCCTCAAGGAAATATTTTGCCTCGTCCTGCTCAAGCAGTGACGACACCGCATACAGACTGCGCCTTACCCCCTCGGTAAACTGGTCATCGCGCATCCTGATCATGCTCTCCATATACATGATCTGTATATAGAGCAATCCCAGCAACGTGAGGGCCATAAGCACAGCCAAAAGCCATATAGTGGATTTCTTCATCGTCTAACGAATGTTACAGTAAGCTAAAGAATGTATCTGCCGCGCCGTGACCGTGTTTGCAATTAGCACGGAGGCGTTGACAAAAACGCGACACGATTTAACACTTCGGCTCAAAATTAACATTTCAGGCCCGTTTTAACAAATTATTTTCGATATTTTTCTGCATTTGGTTGGTTTTCCGTGTATTTTTGTGGCGTAATGTCAGATGAACGCCTCCTGATTGGAATATAAGCACGGATTTTTGTAATTTTGCAGCCGATTCGGAGGCCGTTCCCCGGCAGTGTAGTCACGGAGAGGTCTCCTGCTTGCATCTGATGAAAAGTAAAGACAATTTAACACCTGACTCCCCTGCTCTGACATCCGGGAAAGTCCCGCCCGGCACAGACGAGCGACACTTGTGCTGGCGACTCTTCTCGTCGTTCGTGCGCATCGGCGCCTTCACTTTCGGTGGCGGATGGGCCATGATTTCGCTGATAGAGCGCGAGGTGGTCGAAAACCGCCGCTGGATTCCGCGCGAGGAATTTCTTGACCTGCTTGCCGTGGCCCAGTCATTGCCCGGCATACTGGCTGTGAACATCGCTGTTGCCGTTGGCGACAGACTTAAAGGGATGCGTGGCTCGGTGGCAGCCGCGCTCGGCACCATTCTGCCCAGCTTCTTGATAATCCTGTTGATTGCCGTTTTCCTGACCCCCGACCTGATTCAGCACAACAGAGTGGTATCGTCGGTATTCATGGGCATCAGGCCGGCGGTTGTGGCTTTGATAGTGGTGCCGGTAATCAAGTCGGCCCGCTCGGCACGGCTCGGATGGAAGACGCTCTGGATTCCCGTAGTGGTGGCACTGCTCATCTGGTCGAAAATACCCTGGGTCTCCAACCCCATTTTATTTATAGTGATTGGCGGAGTCTGCGGCTGGTTGTGGCTGCGGCGCCAGGAACGACGCCTGTCGACGGCGGCATTAGACCGTAAGGAGAAGGAGGAGGGAGTATGATTTACCTGCGTCTTATATGGAGCTATCTTAAGATAGGACTCTTCGGTTTCGGCGGCGGATATGCCATGCTGTCTCTGATCGAGAACGAAATTGTCGGCCCGGGCTGGATCACCGAAAAGATGTTTACCGACATCGTGGCGATCTCGCAGATGACCCCGGGCCCCATAGGTATCAACTCGGCAACCTACATAGGATATGCCGCCCCGATACATGCCGGATATACCTCACCGCTATGGGGCCTGCTCGGGTCGGTAATCTGCACGTTTGTGGTTGTGCTGCCGTCGTTCCTGCTGGTGGCTTATACGAGCCATTTCATCAGGCGACACAAAGAGAGCGTGACAATCAGGGGCATATTCATGGGCCTCCGACCTGTGGTGATAGGACTGATCGCGTCGGCGGCACTGCTGCTCATGAACGGCGAGAATTTCGGCCACGGGAGCCGCGAGATTCTGATTTCGGTCATCATAGCCGTAGCGGCTCTGGCCGTGAATCTCACCACACGCATACACCCGATACTCATCATAGTGCTCTCGGGGCTTGCCGGTTTCTTTATCTACTACTTCTGACCCTTACAGTTATGACATACGACCAGACTATCGAGTTCCTATACAGCCAGACCCCGCAGTTCCAGCAGATCGGGGCTGCCGCCTACAAGCCGGGGCTTGGCACGGTCATCGCGCTTTCAGAAAAATTCGGCAACCCGCACAGGCGCCTCAGATGCATACACGTCGGGGGGACCAACGGCAAAGGGAGCACCGCCCATTCACTCGCATCAGTATTGCAGGCCGCCGGTTTCAAGGTGGGGCTGTTCACATCGCCGCATCTTCTCGATTTCCGCGAACGCATACGCATTAACGGCAACATGATACCGCGTGAGGAGGTCACGGGATTTGTGGAACGGTGCCGTGAGTGCGACGCACTTGCGGCGAAACCCTCGTTCTTCGAGCTTACAACCGTGATGGCTTTCGACTGGTTTGCCCGCGAGAAGGTTGATGTGGCCGTAATCGAGGTCGGACTCGGCGGACGTCTCGATTCCACGAATATCATTACCCCGGAACTGTCGGTCATTACCAATATCTCGCTTGACCATGTGGCCCAGCTTGGCGACACGTTGCCGCAGATAGCCTCGGAGAAGGCGGGTATCATAAAACCCGGTGTGCCCGCTGTCGTCGGCGAGGCAGACGGTAATGTACGGGAGGTATTCGAGCGCAAAGCCGCCGAAGTCGGGGCACCCGTGAGATTTGCCTGCGACGGCGGCATTTTTACATCGGGAGGCGAACCGCAGTTCACAAAAACTGCGCAAGGCGAGCGTCTGACGGCCGTGACCCGCACATTCGGGCCGGTGGAGTTTGAGCTTACCGGTGACTGCCAACAACGGAATCTCGCCACCATAACATGCGCGCTCGAATTATTGAAAGAGAGTTTCGGCATTACGCCCGATGCCGTAAGGAAAGGTCTGGCCACTGTCAACGAATCAACCGGTCTTGCCGGCAGATGGATGACTCTTTCGCAAACACCGCTCACCATCTGCGATACCGGCCATAACATCGGTGGTTGGGAATGGCTCGCCCCGCGCCTGGCATCGCACAAAGGGAAACTTATAATGGTAATCGGTTTCGTGAACGACAAGGATACCTCACATATCCTGCCCCTTATGCCGCACGATGCGGAATATATCTTCACCCGGGCCTCCGTACCCCGTGCCCTGCCGGCCGAAGAACTTGCACTCCGTGCCGAATCAGCCGGACTGCGGGGACGCACGGCTCCCGATGTAGAGACTGCACTTGTCATGGCACGCGAGGCGGC
>OGQT01000971.1_pt1 | contig 24079 bp, 19 predicted proteins | sample 1553261 | NCBI WGS metagenome assembly OGQT01 (sample SAMEA2579992, study PRJEB22360) | human gut metagenome | biome: human gut; feature: human-associated habitat; material: faeces | place: Denmark | collected 2008/2010
CCCTCAACATTGGTGCGCACGAAAGGCACTGGATCGGATATCGAATTATCGTTATGCGACTCGGCAGCAAAGTGCACAACCGCATCCGCATCGGCAAAAAGACCATCTACCAGCTGCGCATCGCAAATATCACCCTCAACGAACGTCAGACGATCTTCCGGTATGCCCTCCAAATTCGCACGATTACCCGCATAGGTGAGCTTATCGAGCACTGTTATATGCACCTCTGGTTGATTATCGACCACCCAATGCACGAAATTCGAGCCGATGAACCCAGCTCCCCCAGTAACGATCAATCTTTTTGGCTTGAATTCCAAGGCCGTATCCATATCCCTTATTCCCCTTTGGCTCATGCCATCTTTTTCATTGTCCAATAAAGGCGATATAGCTTGAACTTCAAAAGGCGTGCAAGGATCCGACTCCGCCTCTTACCTAAATGCTCGATCTTCATGTCCTTGATCGCCGTATCGTAAGGCGCGCTCTTCGCCATATCACAAAAAGCGCCATACCGTTCCTTCTCTGGTTCAGGATTCTTTGGATTCAGGAAGATCCCATCAACAGCCTTATTGAGATACGCATAGACTCGTATGTTCATCGCTTCAGAAAGATCTTCATTCTTCGAGCTGCTTGCGAACCTGCTCAATGCATCGAATACGACGGGGAATTTGTCCTTAAGCGCAGGATTGTATCCCTGTGTCAAAGACGAGTCGACGATGCGGTAATAGTACGTTGGCTGTGCTAGATAAGCCACCTTATTCGCACGCTCAAGCGCTTCAAGAGTGAATAGTCCATCATCGAACAACCCATTCAAACTCGCATCGAATTCGAGATCATTACCCTTGATCAGATCCGCCTTGAAAAGATGGTGCCAAGGTGCTGCCGATCCCGCCTTGATCGAAAACGACTTCGTCGAATACCTTGCTGGCCCCATGTTCATGACCGCGCACTGGATAGCATCGATCTCAGCAGGATCCGTTGTTGCAAATTCATTAGAGAACATGGAAATATAGGCGTCACCATTCTTTGATGAGACATAGTGATCGCTCATCACCATGTCTGCCCCTGTCTCCATTGCTCTATCGAGCAAAGCGGACAGCGCATCATCTGTGAGCCAATCATCTGAGTCCATGAAGAAAAGATAATCACCCTGGGCTGCAGCAATACCATCGTTACGTGCGCGCGAAACGCCCCCATTCTGCTTGTGCAAGACCTTGACGCGTGAGTCTTTAGCAACCCAAGCGTCAAGAAGCTCAGGGCAGCCATCCGGACTTTCATCATCGATGAATATCACCTCATAATCAGTAAGATCTTGAGATAAAACGCTGTTATAACACTGAGGCAGATATTCTTCCACGTTATAAACAGGAACGATGATGGAAACTTTTGGCATGAGACACTCTTAATGCTGCAGGGGATACTCTCTTCGAATAATTGTATCGTTGAGACCGCTGCCTGTAACCCGACAATAGATCTTCTGTACGTCTTTTTCGAGCAGCACCTTATCTTGCTCGTTTTCCAGCGCATCAAAAAGTTCATCAACTGGCCACACGGTCATTCTGCCATCTTGCTCAATGATCTTGATGATGGAAAACGATACGGAGTCTATCTTGTCTTCAAGAATATCCAAGTGAGCGATCAAACCGTATTCCGGCAGATGCTCAGGCAAGATATATACCGAATTGGGAGACATGCTGAAATTACCCAGGGAAAAGAAAACGGGACGCCCTTCTTCAATGAGCGCCTTTTGAACAACATGCGGATGGGAGGCGATAATGGCATCACATCCTGCTTGCAACGCCTGTTCGGCAACATATTCCGAAAACCTGCCTGGTTCCGCATTGAATTGCCCACCCATATGCAAGCAGCAGACCACCATGTCAGCATGCTGCTTAGCCGCTACGATGTCCGCCGTTAGCTGCTCGAGATACGGAGCAGCCGTCGTCTCGTCGAAAACGTCGTCTTTGTAGGCCGAATAATACTTCATACCCAGCTTCTTCTTGATCGCGATCCGTTGCTCTTTCGTAGTGAGACGGAGCAGTATACGCTTCAAGAAAGACCGCCTCCCTGTATTGCCAGCAGGATTCTGGCGATCGGCCTGGGGTCTTAGAAGATTGATCTTGACCTGCGTCTGATCGGCAATGTCACACTCATTGGGCAGGCAATTAACGCCATAGGTATACGACAAGAACGCAACTGAGACCCCGTCGATCTCTTTGCGAAGAGGATCGAGTTGACGATCCGCCTCAACCATGCCCACTTGGTCGATCGCCGCCCGATCAAGAGCGCAAATCGTCTGAAGAGCGCCCTCTATTCCTCTATCGAATGAATGATTATTCGCTGTAGTAACGCACGTTATTCCTGCAGCTTTTAACGAGTCGAGGAATTCTTCGGGTGCGTTGAATGAAAAGAGAGATCTCGAAAGTCCCCTTTCCCTTCCCGCAATAGGCGTTTCAAGATTCGCAACCACATAATCAGATCGCTCGAACAAACTCGCAACGCGATGAAATACGTTCGAAAAATCGTACGATCCTTCTTTAGCCCGAGCCGCCTTCATCAGCATCGGCTCGCACATGACATCACCAACAAAACTAATTCTCATCAATCATCGTCCTCGATCGATCCGTTCGCCTTACTTGCTCAATCGAGCCTTCAAACCCTTGGTCAGCTCCAGCATAAGATGATTCTTCGTGATAGCACCCCAAATGAATGTGATCGTCGCAAAAACAACCACACCTACCACTATCTCGAGCACAAGCCCTTGGACGCTCAGCCCCCACAAACCGTCAAAGAAGGCCGCTGCTCCACGAACTGCCATGAGCATCACCACTCCGCAAACAAAGAATGGCGCTGCATTCTTGAGATACCTGAAAAGCGGCAACTCCTTGTGCGTCATGACCACCTGAGCCACCAGCACCGCAAGCTCCGCGCACACCGTTGAGATAGCAGCACCCATTGCGGCAAGATGAGGGATCAACACGATATTGCAGCAAATGTTCACTGCTGCACCAATGCATACCGACATCGTGAAGAGCTTATCGCGATCGGTCGGCAGAAGGTATTGCCGGCCGAGCACATTCGTAACAGAAACGACCGGGATAATGATGGCCAACACACTCATCAAACTCCAACAAGAAGCAAATTGCTCTCCCAGGAATACGGGAGCAAACTCCGGAGCAATGGCGATGATGCCGAACATGAGCGCAAAAGCCATAGCCAGCATCACGCCGATCGAGCCCTGCAACAAACCAAGCGCTTTCGGTCGATTGCCCGCATGTAGTTCGGCAGTCATACGCGGTAACATCACGGTTCCCATGGCTGTGATGATCGCCATGGGCATACGCGACAATTTCTCGGAGTATTCGAAAAAGCCCGTTTGCGTCATGTCAGTCATCGCACCGAGCATGACCTTATCCAAAGTTACATAGAAACTGATGGCTATGACAGGTATGAACAATCGCAAGTTAGGTATCAGGTGCTTACGCACGCCCGCAAAGGTGGGGCGTTTCACGTCGACATAACGTCGCAAAAAAGGCCACAAGAGAACCTGATTCACCAGGTAGCTTCCTGCTATAGCTGCACAGTAGATCCAAAGATCATCAGGCGTTCGGATGAATGCGAAGATGATGATGAGGCTGGCAACTTTCGTGATGATGGACCTGATGGTGGGAATCTTGAATTCCTCAACGCCGAAGAACAGCCATGAGATATCGAGCACCGCAGAGAGGACCCACATGCCCCACACGCAGGCGAGCACAAAACCACCCTGAGGATCGTTCATCATGTAGACGATATACACCGCAACAACCAGCATGCTCGCAAAAAGTTGACAACTGAACATTCCCCAGAATGTTTCCGTGCGCTGTTTCCTCTCTTTGCCACAGGCAGCGATCTCACGAACACCATACGAAGACATTCCCAAGATGATGAACATGACGAAATAATTCGTGATCGAATAGGTATAGGAATAGACACCCACTTGGGACGCACCCAAAACGCGCGAAAGGAACGGCGTCGTGATGAGCGGCGTCAAGATCAACAGCAACTGATACGTTGCTTGATACAGAAAATTCTTCTTTATGCTCGCCATAGGTCTCGCCTGCCGACCATATGCGCATCCGTCTTCGTCTCACGCTGCGAAAAGTATTTGATCACCCAGAAGATAACCACCAGATAGATGATCCTATAGATCATGCTGATGGTGAAGATGTTCTCGTAGAACTTATTCGAGAAGAAGCACAAGATCAAAGCATAGGCGACCATCGTGTAGAGGATCACCCATAATCCTGAATAAAAGCCACTATCGAGCGCCTTGCTCTTCTGATAGACCAGCTGAGAGAACGCCGCCATGAGCCCCGTCAGAAGGATGCATCCAGCTATGTCGAAATCGTACAAGAACGCGTAGAACGTCGTGTACACATTTCCCGTGCTCACGCCATTGATGGTATTGAAAGGAAGATCATATTGATAGACGAATTCAGGGATAGCGAACTGCAACCCTATCCAGCGGATCGAATTACGGAAAGTCATGTATCCAAAAATACCCGAATCTTCATGCACGTCACCTGATTGGATGAAGGTGTCCAAATTCGGAAGCTGGGCGCCAATATAGGCTGAAAGATACCCGAGACTATCAGAAGAAGTCGTTCGTCCTTGCACTACCTCAGCGATCGTCTGGAACGAGGCGATGAACAACACTGCAACGCAAATAAGAACGAATACCATCCTAACCCCGATAACAGGGCTATCGTTCTCAAGCTTTCTTTTGAGGATGAAATAGGCGATGACGAAGCAGAAGATATACCCCACTGCAACCGTTCTATTCGCGCTTGCCAACTGAAGGAGACAAGCAAGCAAAAGTCCGAGCATCTGAACGCCTCGTCCTTCTTTTTTGCTCAAGGCGAACGACTGCGCGACATAGAACGCGAACACGTATCCGAGCATGCTTGAGATACTGCGCATCTGACTTAAAGGTGTTCGGAAGATATCAGCACCCTCGTCAGTGAACTTCACCGCCGAATTGTACAGCCCGATTGATCGGGAGATGTTCTCAGCGGGATACGTGTCAATGATCACGACCATTGACCAATAGAGCACGATGCCCTCGAAGACGACAAAAGCAACGAGAAGTCCCTTATTGACCGGGAGCATCCACTGCCTTTCGTTGCACCCTTTGCCCTGCCTCTGCCGTCGAGCTTCTCTCTGCCTATTGGCGAGCAAACAAACAAACGAGACGACAGCAAAGGTCAAAACGCCCCCTACCACCACGAAGAAGACTTCGGCCGACATCTCGTAAGCCCAGCGCTCACTGAAGAACACCGTCGAAAACGCGCACAGCGCAAAACCTATCGTGAACAAAAAAGCAGGCGACAGCGGATCGCGATCATTGAATAGGTAAACGATCGCACACGTGCATACCAGTATTATCAGCAGAAAGAATTGAACCATCTTGCAGACTAGAGACTTCCGAACGAGGCTTCAATGCGGTTTCGTATTCCTTTACCCGTAGCGATCTGAGGCCCGACGAACTGGCCTCCGCTATTCCCTTCTACCAGCACCCAGCCTTTTGTCTTCGAAAGAGCAAGATCCCAGCCCACATATTTCTGCTCGGGAAGGACTTTAGGTAGCTCACGGACCATCTTCTGCAATTCATCCCACTCAGGGATCTTAAAGCCAACGATCGGGACCTGCGTGTCCGGGTGCACCTCGATCACTTCCCCGAACTCTGTTTTCCCTGGCGTAGTGATAATTCCTGTTGCTTCGTCGACTGCTGCAAGGAATCCGCCCGCGCCACCGTTGTCAACAACGCTCTCACCTCGACCGATCTTGATGAAGCACGCGATCGTGTGCAGTTCACCGCCGTCGTAATAGGTCGCATACCTGATGGTGTTGACGCTTTGAGGGTGGAGTGCGCCGATTCGCTCATCTTGATCGATCAGCTCTTCGATCACGCAAGCGCCCGAGCCCAAAATAGCATCGAACGCTGAACGCATATCCTCTTTTGTTCGAGGAGCAACCTCTTTCCTGATGCCTTCGCCCCGAGAAGCGGCGATGGGCTTCACCATGTATTCCCCATGGCGGGAAACGAAGTCTTCGAATCGCTTACGATCAGTTTCGTTCGCGACCTGAATGACCTCTCGTTTGAAGAACGGTTGGAAGTGATCGTAGGTCTTCATCTTGTCCATGAACACCATTCCCGCAGGATTGCTATTGTAGAGGCGCGCACACAATATCGTACGTTCCATGTCCCCAACAAATTCGCTCTTCTCCGCCTCAGATTTCGATACGAAGTCATACAGGAAATACTCATCGGGCGTGATAAGGTGAGCGACCATGTCTTTGCGAATCGCGCTGATCAAGCCTGATCGCTCAGCATCTGACAAAGAAGAGGCGCCGCAAAAAGAATCGATGTTCTTCTCGATCTCGTTCGGATGAGACATAAGCCTGCGCCTCACCATGATCTGACGAAGAAGCCCCTTTGGGCAATTCAGGACAAGCTTCTTGACGCGTTGCTTGAGGCCAGAAATCACTGGGCATCCTTTGCGTCACACGGGAAATCCTTCGCATCAAGCGGAGCTTCCTTCGCATCGAACGCATTCCAACTCGCGATGCTGCCCAGGTCGAACACGCTAAACGGTGAGCTATGGAAATCCTGCCCCAGGCCAAAATTATCGCATGCGGTGATCAGAAACGACGCCATATAGACATCAGTGAATGCAAGACCTATCGAATTGAAGTAGGTGATCTCGGTCTTGTTTTCCCTGCCGGGCTTCTTGCCTCTCACTATCTCAGCAAGCTCAGCGAAGATGTCATCATCGGTCAGAACACCATCGCGATACATGTGAGAGATGGTGGGTGAGCCTCTGTGCTTGAGTGCCTCCCACGAATCGCATACGATCTTATCCGCTTTCAGGGCAACATCGTATTCGTCTTCGATGCCGCCTACGTGACAATAGAAAGCCCCTGGCTTGACCCAGTCGGCTTTAAGGAGCGGAACTTGGCCGCTAATGGCGGTAACAATGATGTCGGCATTCTTCGCTGACTTTTCGTAAGAGGAATTGCAGCAGGTCACGATCAAGTTAGGAAACAGCTTAGCTGCAACGGCCGCGAAGCGTCTTTCGTTCGCAGGATTGCGCGATGCCACGCGACAAACCTTCACGCTAGGAAAAAGCTTCGCAAGAACGAACAGATGCATGAGCGCTTCTTCGCCTGAGCCCAGCATGCCGATCGACTTCGGCTGCTTGACCGCAAGGCATTTCGCGCCAAGAGAACCAACGAGCGCCGTCCTCAACGCGGTAGGAAAGCCTGCATCGAGCACTGCGATGGGAGAACCGTTGTTGGAATCAAGCACAAGGATCATGCCCGATACGTTCGGCAACCCATCACGCACGTTATCAGGGAAGACCGAAACAAGCTTCACGCATGAATAGCCCAGACCAGGAACGGTGCACGGCATGCAATTCACACGTGATTGATTGGCTTCAACCAAGATCTGCGAGGTCTTCTCAGGAAGGATGAGCTCGTCTTTGTCGTATGCCTCGAACCCCTGCTCCAAGCAGTCCAGCATCGCAAGAACATCAGAAGAAAGAGCGGCTTTCGCCATGTCTTCATTGGTGTAATAGCGAATAGTGGGCACGAATTCTCCTACCGGCCTGAAGCCAACGCCTGCTGAACGAACTGAGGCAACAAGGACCTGTCCTCATATTCTCTTGGATCGAAAAGAGCAAAGAGCATATTGTTGCCGTCCGTATCAAGAACTTCGATCTTGTCGAGTATCTTCACCATCAAGTCTAACAGGGAATTCAGGTCTTTGCTCTTCAAATGTAGGTAGGCGAACACTTGTTGAGCAGAACCCCAGTTCGCTATCTCGTCATTAGCATGATGAACCTGCGTGAACGCCACATATTCAGGAAGATCGCGCAACCAGTCCACACCTTCTACACGAGCTATCTTCCCCGCACGAAGATGGATCGGCCATATGACATATGAGCCATGGAATGCGGGTGCTGCCTGAAGTGCTTCGGCATTCTTACCCATGCTAAAATCGATCACCGACCTTAACTGGTCAACACCGTAGAGCTCTTTCACCAGGTGATAGGTGAGCGAACCACCGAAGCGATATCCAGCCTCGTTGACGATGAACCTGCCATCTGCATAGAAGAGCTCAAGCCAGATGGGGCCTTCCGTCATGCCGAGCGATACGAGCATGTGCTTCATCTTGGCATCAACGGTCTCAAGATATTCTTGCGTATGGACCGAAGGGGCAACCTGGAACGCCATGATAGGAGCACCATCTTCTCCCATCGCGCGCGAATATTTATCCGCAAGCCCACAGAAGTACAGTTCGCCGTTGTGAGCAGTGTATTGAACGATGAGCGCATCTGAATCGATGAAATCTTCGATCAGCGCTTCCCCGCAAAAAGAATTCGCTTTGGCGAATGATATTGCCGCAGGAAGAGATTCGGGGCTATCGCATTTTGTGAACCCTCTACTGCCGCTTACATCACGCGGCTTGATCGCGAGCGGATAGACCGACAGAGGCAATCCTTCCGCTTCGGATTCCGTATATTCCCTCGATATAGCCAAGCCAGCATCTTGACAGGCAGCTTTGAAGCGAACCTTGTCATCGCAGAGATCCTGCTGGGCTTCCGTGCAGTAGCAGGGCAGGTCCAGAGCCTCAGCCAACGCTGCCATCTTTCGAAGGTTGAATTCATGAACGCCCGACAGTACGCCATCAATCTTCTCTTCTTCGCAGCGTTTCTTGAGCGTATCGATATCTGCCGTGCTCAATTCCCAATGAGCATCAGCTATCTGTTTTGCAGGTGATTCGTCGACAGGCAGGTAGTCCGCCACGATAACATGAAAGCCAAGATCTTGCGCGGCAAGAACAAGCTCACAAGAGCCTATGGGTTTCCCGCCTAAAACGAGGAGCTTCTTCCTGCTCATCTAGCCTTTCCATCCTGCAATGCCCGCACCCAGGTCACGTATTCTTCAGGGATCTGCGCGTCATTGATGGCATGCCCGTCGAAGTCATACCCCATGAAACTACCCCTCTTGGCAACTGCTCGAGCATTCGCGCTCTTTCGATCGAAGGTGAATCGAATAAGATTGACGAACATATAACAGTCTACCCTAAAAGATACGTTCTCCACATACCAGACATCGTTTTCTAGCTGATCGTCCCATGTCCATACACCCCGAGAAATATCGCGCGGTGGACACTCCAATCCTGGCCGAACATCCAGGCGATGCATATGACGCTTGCTGTAGCGATCGAGGTATACCTCGGGCAACGGGCGCGGACCGATCAGGCTCATATCCCCTTTCAGGATGCTCCAAAAGTTCAAGAGCTCATCAAGAGAGGTCTTGCGGACGATCTTGCCCCATTTCGTTACCCGCTGCTCGGGCGGCAGCAGGATCCCTTTTTCGTTGCGTTCGTTGGTCATGTTGCGAAATTTCAAGATCGTAAAAGGCCTACCCTTGCGTCCGATCCTTGTCTGCTTGAAGAACAAGGGGCGCCCCACATCGAAGAACGTGACGATAGCGATGATGAGGTTGATGGGCAAGGTGACGATGAGCGCGATAAGGGCGACAACGATGTCGATGAAGCGTTTGCCGAACCTTGCATAGAGGTTCGATGCAGGCGTCACCTGCTGCTGGATCGCATCGATGCGATCAAGACGATCCGCAGCAAGCTTCTGACCGATCATTTTGATCTGATCTGCGGTCAAATCAGGCTGATACGTGCTCACCTTATCCCCTCGCTCCTGCAAATAGCCTTTTCACTCGATCATTTCCCAATCGTACGCGCAAAGAATGAACGCTCGTAATCAGGTGTTACGAAATTGGCATCCAGACCTTCGCTCAACGTCTTCACTTTATCGCAAGGCGCAGGGATCTGCTGCATCTCGATCATCTTTATAGGCCCTCGCGCGATCTCGATCAGCGGTGTTACCGCCCCAATCATCAAGCATGCCACAAGAACAATGCCCAAAGCCTTCGAATGCGCCTTGGCCACCATGGAATCAACAGGCTTTTTTCTCAGCTTACGAACCAACTGGTAATACGACTTAAGATCCTTGCTCGCAAGGTGATCGACGACCATGATCGCGAGCACCATCAACCCTGGTATCGAAGCCCTCATCGCGAAATCGGGCGAGGGGCCCATACGCACCACATTCGCTACCATGAGCAAGATGAGCGCCCCCCACCAGTAGGGATTCTTTCGTTCACTCGGGAAGAGGATCAGGAGCAGGATGCCGCATTCGAGCATGAAGAACAGCACCAGCTTCAAGACACGCACAGGAGTGAACCCGCCAATGAAGAAGTGGAACAACAAAAGGTCTTCTCCCGATGCCGACGTGGTCAACGTAGCTCTTTGGCTCAGCGTTAGGAACGCCGCAATAGCAATGAGCGGGATCAACGCGGTAAGGTTCTGCGGAGAAGCCAGCGCTTTCAGTGTTGCTGAGATGCCCTCTTCTTTTGCTTCCTCAGCAAGCTTCGCAATTCCGATGAAGAGCAATCCCATGGTAGGCAGCGGGCACAAGAAGGCGCTCAGAACCCCTACGAACAGGTCGTTACCCACTTTTCTTGTTGAAAGGACGAGCAGCGTAGCCACCCATGCTGGTATTGCCTGGTTGAACACCCAGAAAAGCTGCGTGGTGGAGCTGCTGAACTGATAGAACCTTGCCCACCACTCAATATGGATCTTTTCGGTCAGTCTCATTTCGATGACCGAAGGATTGCCCGTCAAAAGCAGACCCACTATATCCATCCCACTGAAGAAGATGAACACCGCAACCGCCATGATGATCAATTTTGGATCAGAGCGCCTGATGAGCTGCAAGAACAGTACCAGCGCCAGGAACACTCCAAGGGCGACCCAGAACAAGAGCGCAACATTGGCGACCACCCAAGCGCAATCGAGACCAAGGTTCATCCACAGGCAAAGCTTACCGAACAACGCCGGCACGAGCCAGAACCCGAAATAATAGCACAGCGCACTACCGTTCTCGTACACGACCGGCCATTCGTACGTGACCAGATCGCGCAAGATCGCATTTCGTGCGTTCCAGTCAGACGATTGATAGAGAAAACCTCCGTGACCGCCTAAGATGCACCAAATAAGAACCGCAAGCGCGATACCGATCACCAGTGGCATCGAAACATCAATATCAGAAGAGCGCAGAGCGCTCGCCTTCGTCCTTCTTATTACCAGAGTGAATCCCGCAATAACGAAGACCGCTATTAGGATCGCATAGGGAAGCGCCAACCAGTTGAAGCACCAGATCAAAAGCGGCACTGCAAGGAAAGCCAGACCCGAAGAATATATCTTACGCGCGGATAATATCATCAGCTCATCGCACTTCTTTCTCTGAACGCTCTTCTTCGAAAGAGGGCTTTGAAACCATTCCCTGCCTAAAGCTTCTATAGAAGATAGCCGCGAACCAAACAGCCAGAGCCAACATGCAGAATAGATAGCACCATGATGCCCCAGCAATGCCCCATGCTTCTACGCACGGATTCGCGATGACCAGGGCGATGACGGCGATGAAGACATACCCCCACACCAGCTTGCGCTGCTGACGCATGATGGTGATGCCCATCGTGAACAAGCTTGCCAAGGCAAGGAAGCCGCCGCCCGTCACCAAGATGAGCAGCTCGACCAAGAATGGCTGCAAGTCAGTCGCATAGAGCCACTGCAATACAGGTATGCCCAGGAAAAACGCAGCCACATCGCACCCTATCGTGATCAAAGCGACAATTCCTACTTGCAGTCCAAATTCACGTAAGAAGGCAGGATAGTCTCTACGAGACCATTTCCCTGACAATGGTTCGACCAGCGGCATATAGACAAACTGTGCAAGCAGACTCACGATGAAGGCTGGCATGGCGATAAATCCATACTGAGCCTGAGCAACATCGTTCATCAAAGCATCGATGGCATACTTGGGGGCGTTTCCCACATAGAAGAGAAGGAAGGCTGCCAAGAACAGCGGAAAACAGTCTTTCAGCAGCCGTTTGACCGACGTGCTCAAAGCGGGCTTCGTCCCACCAACGATCTTCCCTTCAGCACGACCAAGCGGTTCGCCCGTGTCCTTTACGGGCAAACCGAATAGCTTGTGTATCAAGAACAAGCCAGCGATCAAGAACAACAAAGAATAGACGGTGGCAATCGCAAGCGAGATGATCAAGCTTCCAGAAATGAGAACACATACGCAGAAGACAACAATAGTGGTGCCGACACGTCCCGTTTGGAGGCGTCCACCAATATCAAGTCTGCCATGTTGCTGGAAATTACCATCAAAGATATCCTCCGCCGTATCGACCATCTTGAAGAACGTCATCAAGACGATAGCGGCGATCTTGTCTGCTGAATAGCCGATCGTAAGGGCCGAAAATGCAAGAAACGCGAGAGATCCGACAAGCATCGCAAGCCCCGTAAGAATACGCGAGCGATAGTATGTCTTGAAGGTGAACTGCGGACGAATATCGGATGCCTGAAAATTACGCATCCCATAATTCCCCACATTCAGGAAGAGGTTGGCATTCGCATATGCCAATGTGAAAACACCCGCAATGACCAGGTCGCATACACGCGTAAGAACCATGAGCATAATAACGCTCTGGAAAGCATTGAGCATACTTCCGGTAGTATTCCAGATGTACGCACTACGATTGATCTTTTTTGCGTTATACAATCGGTTCCACTAAATCAAAACTTTATTCTCATATTTGCGCAACATGTCTAGTGTATATAAATCATGAACGCCAATTCAATCGTTCTTCTTCAAGTACCAACGGCGCAGAACGAACCCACTCGAAGCAGAGCGCCACATATGTTCCGACAACACCTAATACCAACACTAACAAGCCAATTCCTAAGCAAACAAAAGATATGCCAGACAAATAGAAAAAAACAAACTCGCTCGTTACGGCACCCAGCACAAGCATTGCGATAAACAAGAGCGCAAAAATAACCGACGCGATCACTCCTGCAAATGCAATAACATGAGCTGGCCGACGAGAGATAGTCAGCGCAGATTCCACAACCATACCGAAGTATGAAAGAAAGCTATAGCTCGACTTTCCGGACACCCGTTCGGGCTTTTTGTAATCAACAAATTCTGGCTCATAGCCATACCTCATGAAAGTCAAGCGATATACGGGACATGGATCCCCACTATCCCTTAAAACGCCAACGACGCTCTTATCGTAAAGGCCAAACCCTGAAACATGTCTGTATCCTGTCGTGCCAGCTAGGTTTTCGATTAGGCTGTAGTAGCAATTGCGAAACAGTTTAATGGGACCCCGTTCTTCACTTTCTGAATTTCGCCCCATGACGATCTTGCTTCCGCTCTCCCATTTTTTGATGAACTGCGGAATCAATTCTGGCGGATCTTGCAGATCGCATGCCATACCCACTACCGCATCTCCTTCACAAGACAAAAGGCCATGCGCGCTTGAAGGCTCTGGGCCAAAATTGTTCTGATTCAGGATCACCTTCACACGTTTATCCTGTTCAGCCAGCCGTTTCAAGATCTCTCGACTGGCGTCGGTAGACTTATTGTCGATAAAAACGAACTCGTAATCATATTCAGGCAACGAATTCATGACTTCATTCACCCTGCGATAAAGTTCCTCGATATTACCCTCTTCGTTATAGCAAGGCACCGCAATGCTGATAGTCTTTCTTTCCACCTTCGTACCTCTCAATTCAGGGCTAGTAGACAGGCTGATATGGTTGTCTGACTCCTGAAGCCAAAACCCTCATGCATGCTTGCAATTATAGGTCAAAGAACTTCTTTTGAAGATCGATTGGTTGCGACAAGAACTGAGCGATTATCTCCGCTGCTCTTCTTGATGTATCTCCCGATCCGTAAGGATTCTCCATTCCGATCAAGCTATCTCGAAATCTCTGATCAAGAGCAAGGTCGATCGCCCGCAAAATCGATCCAGCATCCTCCTTGCAATCGATGACACTCTTCGTTTTCGTCCTCCCTCGCTGTCGATCTCCGATATTAACGGTCGGAATACAAAAAACCGGAGCCTCAAGAAGTCCGCTTGAAGAGTTCCCTATAACGAACGCAGCGTGCGATACCGCACTAAGATAACGAAGAGATCCTAATGAATCAAAAAGGACCAGATTGTCATGAGACTCCGCAAACTGAGAAAGCGCTTCATTTATCGCACGCCCACCCGCATCAATGTTCGCTTTAGTCGTAACAAAAAGAATATCCGGCCTTTCTTCGGCTGCGTACAAAAGCTGTTGTAGCTTTTCAACTGGGCTTTCGTCAGAGAGCGTGACCGGATGATAGGTCATGACCGCATAGGGCCTCTCAAGGTTGATACCGAGCGACTCCCCCAAAGCGGAAACACTCAATAGCGGAACATTGAGGGCATTTTCCACACCGGTAGCCCCAACATTGAAGACTCTTGAGGGATCCTCGCCTAGCTGGATAACGCGAGTCCGATAGTCTTCCGTGCTGGTAAGATGCAACATGCTCAGCTTGGTTATGCAATGTCGTATCGCATCATCGATCGCACCTTCGGTGATCTCGCCACCGTGAACATGGATGATCGGGATACGGGCAAGAAAGGCTGCCTCTGCAATCGCAAGAGTCTCATAGCGATCACCCAATAGCATGAGGGCGTCTGGTTGCTCTTTTGAGAAATATCTCCCGAACTCGCTCAAAGCATTGCCCATGGTCTGCGCTTCAGCTTCTGCGCTATCGCCCTCAGCAAGGATAGGGATCTTCGTATCGATAGGTAGACCTGACTCTTCGACCTCGCGAACAGTAAGCCCCTGATCATCAGCAAGATGCGCCCCACTTACAACAACACGAACTTGAATGCCTTGTTTCTGCAAAGCTTCTCCAAATGGGCGCAAGAGCCCCCATTCAGCGCGCGTTGTAGTTGATATCAAAACAGTGCTCATAAGGTGATTCCTTCGTCAGCCTCATAAGAGCGTGGTGCTGGCGTACCTATGATCTTAGGCCACATCATAGGATCCAATCCGTCGCCAGGACGTTTCGTCGTGAGATTGTCTGCACTAAATACTTCTCCCGCTCGAATATCTCTTCTCGCAACTATGCTTCTTCTTGCGACACTACGATTTGCTTGCTCAGAAGCCGTGACCTGTTTTTCAGAAGACCCCAAAGCCGATTCAATATGCCTAATGGAAGAGACCATCTCGCGCAGCTCCTGTGGATCCAGGCTAGCCAGGTGATCAGGCCCTTCCATGCTCTTATCGAGCGTGAAATGCTTTTCGATAACGCGAGCACCCAGCGCAACTGCCGCAATAGGAACCTCTATGCCTGGCGTGTGATCCGAATAACCGACATCCACTCCAAGTTGGAGTCGCAAACTATCCATCACCAGAAGATTCACGTCATCATAAGGGGTGGGATACTGCGTGTTGCAATGAAGGATAGTGATGGGTCCTGCCCCATGATCCTTAAGAACTTGCATCGCTGCCTTGATCTCTTCAAGAGTGCCCATGCCGCACGACATGATGATCGGAAGGCCGTAAGAAGCGGACTGGACCAAGAAGGGGTAGTTGTTCAGATCTCCTGAAGGAATCTTAATGAAAGAGATACCCAGATCCTCAACAAGGAACCGGGAACTTACTTCATCGAATGCGGTGGCTGAAAACTGAATGCCTATCGAATCACAATACTGCTTGAGCTCGGCGAAGTCTTCGAAGCTCAGCTCCAGCTTTCTCAGCATCTCAAATTGCGTTTCAGCACTACCTGTTGTCGCCTTTTGGTACTCGGCTTTCTGGGCCTGTTTGGAAACCAACGATTCTGATTTGAACACCTGATACTTGACCACGTCAGCACCAGCCTCTTTGGCAACCAAGGCAAGCTCTTTTGCTAAAGCAAGGCTTCCGTTATGATTAACACCTGCTTCAGCGATGATCATTGTCTTACGACCAGCTTCCTTAGGCATAGACACCCACCGCTCTTTGACCTGCTTCAACATCTCTAAGCACAACAGAACCTGCTCCAATGAGTGCGTCATCACCTAGAGATACTTTTTGTATCACGACTGCATTCGCTCCCACAAATACGAACTTACCTGTCTTAACGCCGCCACATAATGCGGCATTAACGGCAATGTGAGAAAAGTCGCCTAAACAACAATCATGTCCTATCACAGTTGCCAAATTAACTATGGTCATCGTCCCTAAACGAACATTGGAGTCGATAACGCTCAGCTTGCCTATAAAAGCCCCTTCGCCGATAACAGCATCATTTGCTACCGCCGCAGAAGGATCGATGATCGGCGGGAATTTGAAACCGATCTCTTTAGCACGATGATAGAGGTCTTCTCTTAGCTTCGAGCCACCAAGAAACCCAACCGTGATCGCAGCGTTCGTTACCCCTTGATCGTATATTCTTTTCAGATCATCATCAGAGCCGATGGTTGAATAAGACTTGTAGTTCGTATCTGTTCTTGGGTCTACAAAGCCTACGATCTCATACTGACCCATGCTTTCTATCGTATCGACGGCTGCCCTTGCATGACCACCGCCACCAATGAGTACGATTTTCTCCTTACTCACACCCATTACCCCTTTTCAATCCTCAATCTCAGCCTTGATCCGATCATGAGCGGAAGCTTAAGCTCCTATCTCACGCAATGCCTGCACAACAATGTCAATCTCCTCATTGGTAAGATTGGTGCTGCAAGGAATATTGACTATGAGCTCCCGGTATTTTCTAGCTTGATCGACCTCATATTCCAAAGACCCTGAATAAGGAATCTGGTCGGGAATGATTCCCCAAATCGGCCGAGATTGAATCTTTTTCGAATCAAGATAAGAAATGACCTCATCACGAGAAGGGCCGCTTTCTTTGCACAAAAGGCTATAAAACCACTTATTGCTTCGAATATCCGAGCGGAATCTTAGCAGTTCGAAGTTGTCGAGCGTGTTTACCGCTTGGGTATAGCAATCATAATTCCTATTCTTAGTCTCAATGAATGCTTCTAGCTGCTCAAGCTGTGCGATGCCAAGAGCTGCCTGTAAATTGGTCATGCGATAGTTGTATCCGATCTCATCATGCTCGAAGTACACCACATCGCTCTTCGCCTGAGTGGTCAAATGCCGAGCGTGGTCGAGCAATGCCTGATCGTTCGAGACGATCATTCCGCCGCCTCCTGTAGTGATAATCTTGTTCCCGTTGAACGAATAGATACCGATGGTACCTATCGTTCCAGCATACTTGCCTTCATAGAGACCTGAAGTGAAATACGTTCCCAGCGCCTCAGTGGCGTCCTCGATAATCGTGATGTTGTACTTGCCTGCAGTCGCCATAATCGCTTCCATGTCGGCCATATTTCCAAATACGTGCACCACAATCATCGCACGCACTCGGCGGCCTGTTGCTTCATGGACCAGGATGCCGTCCGAAAACCGGCACTCTTCATCGCAGAATTTCGCGAACTTCACCGGGTCGACACATAACGACGAATCGCAATCAAGGAAAATAGGCAGAGCCCCTACATAACGAATAGGGTTCGCTGCAGCAATGAAGGTCAATGCAGGCGCAAGGACAATATCATCAGGAGTAACACCCGTCACCAACAACGCCGTATGAATGCCTGCTGTACCACTCTGACAGGCGACCGCGTCTTTTGCCTTGACATATTCCGCGATATTCTCTTCGAACTCTTGAACATAAGGACCGCCCGTTGAGACCCATTCGGTCTCAACAGCTGTTGTTACCAGCTCAAGCTCTCTTCCCTTAAGATTTGGAACAGACAAGGGTATGGGATTAAGCGCCATGCTGGCCTCCTTCTGACCGATCAACAACCAAGAATACTGAATTAGATATTATAGATATCAGTCTTATAGCGATCGATATTGTTCTTCAGAAACTCTATCGTCTCTGAAAGGCCTTCAGAGAAAGAATATTTAGGTTGCCAGTTCGTAAGCTTCAGGATCTTCTCGTTCGATCCCAAAAGGCGATTGACCTCACTCTTCTCGGGGCGGAGACGCTCTTCGTCACAAACGATCCGTGCGTTGGGGTTAATCTGCCTGATCAGTTCTTCTGCGAGCTCCCCAATAGAGATCTCTTGCTGCGTAGCGATGTTGATCTCTTCACCGATGGTCTCTGGAGATTCGTAGATATCGATGAAACCATTTGCCGTATCTTTAACGTAGTTGAAATCACGCGTTGGTGTTAAAGAACCAAGCTCGATCTCTTCCTTTCCTGCAAGAAGCTGGGTGATGATGGTAGGGATGACTGCACGTGCTGACTGCCTTGGCCCGTAAGTATTGAAGGGTCTCACGATAGTGACGGGCAGATCGAATGAGCGATAGAAAGACTCTGCTAAACGGTCTGCGCCGATCTTGGTGGCAGAGTAAGGCGATTGCCCTTGGTAGGGATGATTTTCATCGATCGGTACATATTGAGCTGTTCCGTACACCTCGGAAGTCGAGGTCACCAGCACTCGCTCAACATCAAGCTTACGAGCCGCCTGAAGAACATTCAGCGTGCCTTTGATGTTCGTATCGACATACGTGTTGGGAGAATGGTAGCTAAAGGGGATCGCGATAAGAGCGGCCAGATGGAAAACCGCATCGCAGCCCTTCATTGCCTCCAAAACACCATTGGGATCGCGAATATCCCCCGCGAAGACCTCAACGTGTTCCATGATCTCTTCTGGAAGATCCTCAAGCCAACCCCAATTGTTGAAGGAGTTATAAAGAATGAAAGCCCGTACGTCATAGCCTCGCTTAACAAGCTCTTCGGTTAAATGGCTGCCGATAAATCCTTCCGCACCCGTAACAAGAATCTTCTTTGGCATGGTTATCTCCTTGCTGATCATTTAACACTTGCACAACAATATTTATTCATCAAACTCGTAGAGAGCGACGCTGCGCTTCTTACCGAACGTCTGATAGGCTCTTTCAAAACGCTCAACTTCTCTGATCTGCTGATATACACTCTCTGGATCCTTACTGAAAGACCCTGCGTTCGCATAGTCAAAATAAAGCAAATCATGGTTCTCTTTCATATACCCAGCAAGCGTCTTCTCATGATGCAGTAAAGGCAAAATATCATTATAGAGCGTAAACCCATTCTCGTACTCTCCTGCAATGACCTTTCCATCTGCAACTTCTCCAAGCTTGATCATGACCTCTTTTTCTTCATAAGTCTGATTGAAGACATTATATTGCAGAACCATACAAACATTCAGTGCGATACAAATCAGAACGGAAGCAAATAAAGAACCGAGCGCTGCCTTTCGGTTATTCTCGAGCATTCCCATGAGAAATACGAGGATGATCACGACCGCCACCACACAAGCTGCCACAAGAACGAGAATATCCATCTCAGAATAATCCAATCGGGTAAAAGTGGGGCTATTCGCTCGGAACAATCGATAATACGTAGCATAAACCGCTATAGCAAGAGCGATCGCAGAGGCTGCGCACAAAAGGATCTTCTTACTGATGGCTACTTTTCCCTCATTCAACTTCATAACCCACAAAAAGACACAGAAGAACAACAGTAAGAGGGTCGGGAAGATGATTATCGATTTACGCAGAACAAAATCGTCGCTCATGATCGTCTGGGCAAAAAACCCAACGACCGTCATAAGCAACACAAGGATCGGTCCTCCCGTTGGCTTGCAAGCCTTCTTAAAAAGAGGGATGAAACAGATAAAGACGATCGCCGCAATAGGCAGAACGTAGAACATCGCATTCGATATGAAGAAAGCTCGTATATTCCTCAGCGAATTTCCTAGCCCAACAGCATACGCATCAGCACTTTGTCCCGAGCTTTCGAAAATCAAAACGCTATTGATTGCATTAGCGATCGGTGTCGTATCCCAGCAAAACCAATAATATGCAGCAGCTATCGCATACGCCAGCAAAGCGCCGGCTAAGCCGAAAAGAATAAACGAAGCACCGCGACGTTTCCCTTGAGTAGCTAGAACGAAAGCGGCGTAAGCCAAAACAGGAATTCCTAGGAACAGATTGGTCACATAGACCAAGAAGATCGATACGAAAACAAAGAATCCAACCAAGAATCCTCTTGCCTTGATCGAGATGTCCGCCTTAACAAGACAGAAGACAACCACCTGGACCAGCAAGAGTCTGAAGATGCTCGGCTCTACCACTTTCGTTGCATTGAAGAAGATAAAACTTGCCAGCAACGTCAGAATCAAGAAAAGCGCCATGAGCGCAGCGCTCGGCTCTTTTGCCCCATAAGCCTTTCTTAGTTCGGCGATCGTCAGGCAAAACAGTATCAGAACAAGATAGCCCGCACAGACCACGCCCATTCTCAGACCAAAATAATTATCCCCGAAGATCGCTAGCGTTACACCAGTGAAAAGATTCCCTACCACATCGCAAATGACATGCGACTGCATCAGGTATTCGTATTGTTCTCCATAGTAATCGTTAGGATCGATCGACCCGAAGTTCACCATATTCAAGGCAAGGTTCGCATAGATCCCCTCGTCTATCGGTTGATAGGTAACCAATCCCCAAGGTGGTGGATCTGATTCAAGGAAAAAGGCTCGGGAAAAATAGACCATCGTGATCAAGACGAAGAAAACGATGCTCTTCCAGTTGCTTCGCATCTTGGCCTTAAGCGCAGCAAAATGCGATCTTCTATGCTTGCCTCGTGACATATGCAATACAGTAGTACTCAAAAGCGCAAAACAGGCTTGCTCTTATCTTCTTATGCCCACTTAGGCATCAATTCTTGCTGCTTGTCTTCTGGCAAGAATGGAGACAGATCCTCCAGCGACGGCGTTACGAACGTTCCATCCTCCAACATCTTGCTCATGAGCTTGGGCACCACTGGGTCATCAAGACGCTGGTCGATCTCGAGCAGCACCCTGCCCTCTCGTTCGTTAAAGAGCTTGAGTGCCTCTTCGAGATCAGCGTTCGTCTTGCAATGTAAGTAGTCGAAACCAAAAAGGTCGGCCACCATCTGGAAAGAGGGGAAGCTGATTCCTGTCTCGGCATTGCAACCAATATAGACGCCATCAAAGAAATTAGAGCACGTTTGGCGCATAGCGTTATAGCCATCATTCGCAAAAATGATGAGCTTGATCGGGAGATCGTAATACCTGATGGTCTGCAACTCCTGCAAATTCATCATGATCGAACCATCGCCCGTAATGCAGATCACTTCGCGACCGGCCGCCACACAAGCTCCAATCGATGCTGGCAAGTCGAAGCCCATCGACCCAGCACCGTAGTTCGTGACGACTCGTTGTTCTTTCTTGTCTTTTCCAACTTGAACCTTTGCCGATGCAGCAGTGTTGTTTCCAAGACAAACAATGGCATCTTCAGGAGCAGTCTCTCGATACTCCTTCCAGAATACATACGAACATACTCTTTCGTTCTCATCGATACCATCGGCACCCTCAAAGGGATCCAGTTCCTCATACACCTTCGTGCAATAGTCCACCCAGTCAGACGGAGCCACTAGCTCTGAAGCGCGAGCCGTCATGCTCTGCAAAAACTGTTTAACATCTGACTTAACGTAATGGTCGACATGCAATCCTGGCTTCTTTGGCTCGTTCTCATCCGCATCGACCATGATGATCTGCGCATTAGGTGCAAAATTATCCTGCTCGAAGCCCGTTTGCTTGAAACCAAGGCTACTGCCTATGGTCAAGATCAAATCAGCATTCTGGAGAATATAATTGCCCGCACGGGGTCCGATATTACCTGACAAACCGAAGAAGAAAGGGTGATCATTGTAGTAAACATCAGCAATGTGCGCTCCACCAACAACAGGAACGCAGGCATCGTTCATGAAAGCATCCAGCTCTTCACGTGCACCACCGGCGATTATCCCTGATCCGATAAGGATGCACGGGCGCTTTGCATTCTTGATCGCGTCCTTCACGTAATCCGATTCCTGCTCAAGGTTATCCACCGTGCAGTCGATCGGTTCGTAATCAACAAGATCGTCCGTTTCGATCAGCGCGCTCTGCACATCCAGAGGGATATCCAACCAAACAGGACCTCTTCTGCCTTCCATGGCAATGTCATAGGCCTTCTTCACCTCGGCTTTTATCTCAAGAGGATCGGTCACCATCTTCGCATACTTCGTCATGTTCGCAACAGACGTGATGATATCGAACTCTTGCGCCCCACGATACCTCAATGGCAATCCAGAACTATGCACGGAAATCCCATATCGAACCTGACCCGAAATAACGATCATCGGGACACTGTCGACCCATGCACCCATCACTCCCGTAATGGCGTTCGTCGCGCCAGGACCGCTCGTGACACAAACGAGCGCAGGCTTCCCGCTTATGCGAGCATAAGAATCTGCAGCCATGGAACAGGACTGCTCATGATGCATGAAATATTTATCCATGTCAGTGTTGAGAGCAAGAGCGTTATCCAAATGCATAGCTCCACCACCAACAACAGCAAAGCAATCGGTAACTCCTAGATCAACCAGAGTGCTCATCAGAATATCGGCCGCACGTTTTTTCATAAGAGATTCCCCTATTCGATACTTATTGCTCTATTGATACCTATGCATCCACTCATGCATCGTTTCTTTTTCAAATTCGATCTGCATCTTAATGCCTTCATCAAGAGAAATGAAGTCCGCCGGCAAACCCGTCTCGCGGTCCAACCTTTCCACTGAAGCAGTGTATTCCTTGTTCATTCCTGGGCTCAAAATATCGATCTGCAGATCGGACCCCATTGCATCAAGCACCTTCTGCGCAATCTCGCTCAAAAGCGCCGAAGAACCCGAGGCCACGTTGTAATCATGATAGTGAGGGCTGTGGTGAATGAAATGATCGACAACTTTGCCAAGATCATACACGTGAAGATAGTCGAATCTGCAGTCTTGCCGAATCGTAATATCTCTTCCGAGCAGAACGCTTCGAATGCAGTGCGTTATGAATTTAGAGTCATGATCATAGGGGCCATAGCAGGCAAAGAGACGCAAGTTCGTAACGTTGTCACTATTCTGCGCAAGAGAATTGATCACATATTTTGCCTCACCGTACGCATCGACAGGCACCGCCCCGGCAACCTCTTCCTCGACGATCTGCTGCAGGTCGCGTCGCTTGTCAAATTCTGCACCTGATCCTAGGTATAGAACGCGATCACAACGATCGCGAAGGCGGAACACATTCATGAAGCTTCGTATCGAAGCTGCGAACATATCCCTATCGCCATCGTCCCGAGGATTCTTCACCGGATTCGGATTCGCTGAATGGACGACTACATCAACAGCATTATCTTCCAGATACTGTGCGATAGCTTCGTCATCGAGCAGGTCCAATTCAGCACGCGTAGGAACGAGCAGATTGCACGTCTGCTCCAGAATGGGTGCGATGTTGCGCCCAACAAAACCTGTGCCCCCTGTAAGGAGCACAGTCGGATGATCGAGATAGCCTACCTTCTCGGTCGTTTGAATCACAGCTTGTCCTCCAGACGCTGAGTTGCCATATGCATCTTATTCAGTTCCCCAATGTCTATCCATGAATTCTCAGGAACAGGGAAAACACCGACTTTTCCGCCGTCTTGAATGCAGCGCTTTACGATATCAGGAAAATCAAGCGATTCATCTTCTTTAATGTAATCCAGGACTGAAGGCTCGACTATATACACGCCCGTACTTACCAAGAAAGAGAACTCTGGTTTCTCTTTCAAGCCTGTCACATATCCTTCATCATCGGTCTCGATGACGCCATAAGGAATAGCGGTATTCATGAACGCACTCACATACGTTATGTCGTCTCCAAGCTCTTTATGAGTCTGATATGCGCACGCAAGATCATCCTCAACGAGAATGTCGCAATTCGAGACGATGAACGTTGAGTCGATCTGACCCTTCAACAGAGCCAGTCCGCCTCCAGTACCTCGGAATTTAGCTTCTGTAAGGAAATGAACGGAATAGTCTGTATCGATTCCTTCAAAATACGATTTGACCATGTCAGCCTTGTGGTTCAGGATGAACCACACATCCCTGCAACCCCGACTATAGAACTGATCGATGATGCGCTCCGCTATGCTCGTATCTCCGATCGGGACCAAAGCTTTAGGAAGGATCTTCGTGTAGGGGTAGAGACG
>OGQT01000974.1_pt1 | contig 24060 bp, 20 predicted proteins | sample 1553261 | NCBI WGS metagenome assembly OGQT01 (sample SAMEA2579992, study PRJEB22360) | human gut metagenome | biome: human gut; feature: human-associated habitat; material: faeces | place: Denmark | collected 2008/2010
ACTGTAAATGTGAAAAATGTGGAAAACTCATCCATCTTCACTGTGAAGATGTGGTTAAACTGGAACAGCATCTGATGGAGAGCCACGGATTCCAGATGGACCCGTGCAGGACAGTTTTTTACGGGATCTGCGAAGAATGCCGGAAATCCGAACCAGTTCATATCAAAGGAAAATAAGCAGATAATAATTATAGAAGAAAAGGAGCAGACCAATGAAAAAATGGATTATGAGCTCGCTGGCGATCCTGCTGGGAATCTTAAGTATCAGCATTCCTCTGGCGGGAGTGCGTACAGCGGAAGCTGGAACAACAGAGGACTCAGGCAAAAAATTAAAGATCGTGACCACCATTTTTCCGGAATACGACTGGACACGGGCAGTTCTTGGAGACCGGGAGGCGGATGTCGACCTGACCATGCTTCTTGACAATGGAACAGATCTTCACAGTTTCCAGCCGGCAGTGAAGGATATCATGAAAGTATCAAGCTGCGACCTTCTGATCTATGTGGGCGGCGAGTCCGACCAGTGGATCGAGGATGCTCTGGAATCGGCTCAGAATAAGGATATGAAGACAATCAATCTGATGGAAGTTCTCGGCGATACCATCAAGGAAGAAGAAACCGTTGAGGGCATGCAGGAAAGTGACCATGGACATGAAGACGAGGATGAGAAGGAATACGATGAGCATGTCTGGACATCCCTCCGAAATGCGTCAGTGATCTGTGGCATCATCGCGGAGACACTTGAAGAGATGGATCCTGAAAATAAAGATGTCTATGCATCCAACGCAGCGACTTATCAGGAAAAACTTTCTGATCTGGATACAGAATACCAGAATACTGTGGACAGCGCGAAACAGAATACACTTCTCTTTGCAGACCGTTTTGCATTCCGCTATCTGGTGGATGATTACGGACTGAATTATTATGCGGCATTTTCCGGCTGCTCTGCAGAGTCTGAGGCAAGTTTCAAGACAGTGACATTTCTTGCCGACAAGCTGGACGAGCTGGGACTGAAAACGGTATTGACGATTGAGAAATCCGACGACAGGATTGCACAGACTGTGATCGAAAACACCGAGACGAAAGATCAGAAGATACTGGAACTGAACTCCATGCAGTCGATCACTTCTGATGAGATCGCAGATGGCGTAACGTATCTTTCCGTGATGGAAGATAACCTGAATGTACTGTCTCAGGCGTTAAATTAATTGCGGCTTAACTAGATGGACTGATGTTTAAAGGAATAGGAGAAAACAAATGTCATATATAACGTGTAAAGACCTGGCAGTCGGGTACGACGGAAGATCAGTTGCGTCAGGTCTTAATTTCAGTATAGACAAGGGAGACTATCTCTGTATAGTTGGAGAGAACGGAGCGGGAAAGAGTACCTTGGTAAAAACTTTACTTGGGCTGCTGAAACCGGTTTCAGGAGAGATAAAGTTTGGAGATGATCTGACATCGCATGATATAGGCTATCTGCCGCAGCAGACACCTGTGCAGAAGGATTTCCCTGCGACTGTATGGGAGGTAGCTTTGTCGGGCGCACTGACTAAGTGTGGAGCGCGTCCTTTTTATGGCAGAAAGGAAAAGCAGCTTGCACAATCTCAGCTTGAAAGACTTGGGATATGGAATATACGCAGGGAATGCTACAGGCATTTGTCAGGAGGACAGCAGCAGCGCGTCCTTCTGGCGAGAGCCTTGTGTGCAACTGAGAATCTTCTTCTGCTTGACGAACCGGTAACTGGCCTCGATCCAGTCGCGACGGCCCAGTTCTATCAGATGATACAGCAGTTAAATGAAAATGGTGTGGCAGTGATCATGATGTCACATGATCTGAGGGCAATAGATTGCGCCAGACATGTACTTCATATGCATAATGGAGGCTCATTCTGGGGTAGCAGAGATGAATATAAGAACAGCAGATATTGGGATATCATTTCAGTAGAATATGAGAAAGGCGGTGGACAAAGTGCAGCTCATTAATAAATTAACTTACTATATGCAGTATCCATTTGTCAGGTATGCGCTTATCGTTGGAGTTCTTATAGCTTTGTGTTCGTCACTTTTTGGTGCAACATTGGTTCTTAAAAGATTCTCATTTATTGGTGATGGTCTTTCTCATGTAGCATTTGGTGCAATGGCTATAGGCTCAGTCCTGAAACTGACAAATAACACGGTCATAGTAATGCCGGTGACTGTGGCTGCTGCAGTTCTCATACTTATGTCAGGGCAAAATGCAAAGCTTAAAGGCGATGCAGCTATAGCTATGATGTCCGTCGGAGCTCTTGCTGTCGGTTATCTGATAATGAATGTGTTTTCCACGTCAGCAAATGTATCTGGTGATGTGTGCTCTACATTGTTTGGTTCAACCTCAATACTTACATTGACAATGGGAGAAGTGTGGTTGTGTATAGTGATGTCAATATGTGTAATAGTGTTTTTCTGTTTGTTCTATAACAGGATATTTGCGGTCACATTTGATGAGAGCTTTACAAGAGCAATCGGGAAAAATGCAGGGGCATATAATCTGGCTCTAGCTGTGATAATCGCTGTGATAATAGTGCTTGCGATGAACCTGGTGGGCTCCCTGCTCATCACGGCACTTCTGGTATTTCCTGCACTTTCGGCAATGAGAGTTATGTATAGCTTCAGGTCAGTGGTATTATATTCGGCTGTACTGTCAGTTGTGGGAACTTTGACCGGCATGCTGGTATCTATATTATTTTCAACACCGGTGGGTTCTACGATCGTTGCATGCGATATGGTTATATTTGCATTTAACAGTATAGCAGGGAAAGTGATGAGGAGATAAGAATATAAACTCGGTGGAGATGCCGTATATCCAGATGATTACCCGGCGGATCAGAGCCAGGTTGTAGTGACGGGAGTATTTGAAACTTACACAGAAGAGGCTGGACAGACATTTTATTATTGCAGGCTGAGAGATGCAGAATATCAACTGATATCGGAAGATGATCAGTAGAATATAAACAGCATAATGTTATGTAGAATCCGGGCAGATTAAAAATGTCCGGATTTTATTTGTACAAGTGGTGAGTTAGGATCGTGCCAGCGAAAAAAGTTTGTCGAATGGTGGGTTAACTTGAGAAAATATGGCAAAATGTCGCAAGTATATTAAAAAACATTAAAAATAGCTAAAAAATGATAAAATTACCTAAAAAATAGTTTGATATATTATGAAAACTGTGCTAATTTTGAATAAAGGTAAATATTCAGCCGTGCAGGATAAGAACAGCGGATTCGACATGCTTGCATGTAAGAATCAGGTGTTCTTATCCTGTGGTGACTCGAATAGAGTCACCGCCCCATACAGTGAGCAAAATAGCTGCGCAGCAGCGAAAGAGCACGGGAACCGTGCGGTTTTGCGAATGTATGGTCGGCTGAATACATTAAAATACATAGAAGGGAAGCGATGAAGTGAAAGAGAAATACAGAGATGTGCAGAAACTTACGGATAATCCGTTCCTCAATCTTTATCATATAGATGCGGTTGACACAGATGGAAAAGACTTCAATTATTACTTTGCTTCAAGGAACAAAGAAAACAATATAAAGCTGAAGACCCATGATGTAAGACCGGAGGGCATAGTCATATATGGCGTGACGACTGAGAATGAGCCCAAGCTTGTACTCATAAAGCAGTACAGATATCCTCTTGATGCGTACATATATGAGCTTCCTGCGGGACTTGTGGATGGAGATGAGACTCCTGCACAGGCGGCGGTCAGAGAGATGAAGGAAGAGACTGGGCTTTCCCTTGAAGTATATGAGGGCGGGGCAGAGCTCTACAGAAGACCGTTCTATATGGGACCGGGATTTACAGATGAGATGAGCTGCGCAGTATTTGGCACGGTGGCAGGAACACCAAATCTTGACAGCAAGGAGAGTACAGAGGACATTCAGGTCATACTGGCAGACCGCGCTGAGGTCAGGAGAATCTTGACAGAGGAACAGGTATCCCTCAGGGGAGCATACCTCATGACACATTTTCTATCGGATGGAGATCCGCTGGGATTCCTTAAAATTTAGAAGACGTCGGATAAAAGGAGAAGTTTAAAATGAGTTACAGAGACACATATGATTTTTGGATGACAGATGATTATTTCGATGATGACACAAAGAAAGAACTTGCAGCTATAGCTGGCGATGACGCCGAGATCGAAGACAGATTCTACCGTGATCTCGTATTTGGAACCGGTGGACTACGTGGGGTTATCGGGGCCGGAACAAACAGAATGAATTTCTACACTGTTCGTAAGGCAACACAGGGACTTGCAAACTTTATAGTAAAGCAGAATGCCCAGGAGAAGGGCGTAGCAATAGCGTATGATTCAAGAAAGTATTCACCGGAGTTTGCCGCTGAGGCTGCTCTCTGCCTATGTGCAAATGAAATCAAGGCTTATCTTTTTGAGTCGCTCAGACCTACACCGGAGCTTTCGTATGCAGTCAGAAAACTTGGATGCACAGCCGGCATCGTTATAACAGCAAGTCACAACCCACCTGAGTACAATGGTTATAAGGTGTACTGGGAGGATGGCGCACAGATCACGGCGCCAAAAGACAGAGAGATCATTGCAGAAGTCAAGGCTGTGACAGATTTCCACGCAGTAAAGACTATGGATAGGCGAGAAGCCTTAGATAAGGGACTTCTCACCATCATAGGTGCAGAGATAGATGACGCATATATGGAGGAACTCAAGAAGCAGATCATCCATCCGGAGATCATCAAGGAACAGTCGGAGAATATCAAAATCGTGTACACACCGTTCCATGGAACAGGTCTTGTGCCTGTAAAGAGAGTTCTGTCCGAGCTTGGTTTCAAGAACGTATACATTGTTCCCGAGCAGGAGCTTCCAGATCCTGAGTTCACAACACTTGAGTATCCAAATCCGGAGGATCCAAAGGCATTTGAGCTTGCACTTAAGCTGGCAAAGGAGAAAAATGCGGACATCGTTCTTGCGACAGACCCGGACGCCGATCGTCTTGGAATATACGCGCTCGATACAAAGACTGGCAGATACATGCCATTTACAGGAAATATGTCGGGACTTATAATCGCCGAGTATCAGTTCAGAGAGAGAGCAAAATGCGGTCTTATGCCGAAGAATCCGGCGATGGTCAAGACTATTGTAACTACAAATATGGCTGACCCTTTGGCGGCAGATTACAATGTAAATCTCATCGAGGTTCTCACAGGCTTTAAGTTCATAGGTGAACAGATAAAATTCTTCGAGCAGAATAACTCATACAATTTTGTGATGGGTATGGAGGAGAGCTACGGATGCCTGGTTGGAACATATGCCAGGGACAAGGATGCTCCGGTTGCGGTTATGTGTCTCTGCGAGGCTGCTGCATACTGCAAGAGCCAGGGAATCACTCTGTGGGATCACATGCTCGATCTCTATGAGAAGTACGGATACTACAAGGAAGGCCTCTACACAATAACACTCAAGGGTGTTACGGGAGCAGAGAAGATAAGAAGGATCATGTCTTCACTTAGATCAGAGTCCATCACTCAGATAGATACACTCAAGGTTCTCAAGGTTCGTGATTACGAGAAGAATACCATCACAGATCTTGCCACAGGAGTAGTAACAGAGTCAGGACTTCCACAGTCCAACGTTCTCTACTATGACCTTGAGGATGGCGCGTGGGCATGCGTACGGCCATCAGGAACTGAGCCAAAGATCAAACTTTACTATGGAATCAAGGGAACAAGCCTTGAGGATGCCGATGCAAAGCTTGAGTCCCTTCAGGCTGCACTTGTTGAGAAGCTCAATAAGCTTGCAGAATAATTGGCGGAGTAATTTGCGAAGTAATTTGCTGGGTAATTGATAACGATAAAATTATCGCAGAGAGCGGTGTTTTTCTGGAAAAAGATTCAAAATTCTCCTCGGACAGCACAAAAAGGCTGTCTGGGGAGAATTTTTTGCGTTGCGCAATAAAGTGATATAAAACGCAAGATTAAATATTGAAATTAAAAACGCATTAATCTAATATTTAATTAAGTAAAATTAGCTAAAAAAGAACTAAACAAAATATGTGAAAACAAGCTGGTCAGACAGTGTTTTGCGACAAAAACGGCATATGACAAGCATAAAACAAGCATAAGACAAGAGAGTGTGCGTTGAATATACATCGGTATAACAGGGATTAGTAGTTTGGAAAAAAAGGGGGATCTAAGTATGGATGCAGAACAGAAATATGAGATGTGGCTTGGCAGTGACCAGGTTGACGAGTACACAAAGAAAGAGCTTATCAGTATCAGAGATAATGCAGAAGAGATTGAGGACAGATTCTATACAAATCTGGAATTTGGAACAGGCGGACTTCGAGGCGTGATGGGAGCGGGAACAAACCGCATGAACATATATACAGTCCGCATGGCGACACAGGGAATAGCAAATTATCTGGCAAAGCTCGGAATATCAGAGCCGTCGGCAGCTATAGCATTTGACAACAGAAACAATGCATCGCTGTATGCGCTTGAAACTGCTCTCTGCCTGTGTGCAAATGGTGTGAAGGTGTATCTGTTTGATGCACTCCGCCCGACACCGGAGCTTTCATTTGCGGTCAGATATCTGCACTGCAATATCGGAGTGAATATAACAGCAAGCCACAATCCAAAGGAGTACAACGGATACAAGGTTTACTGGGATGACGGAGCCCAGATCGTATCTCCGCAGGATAAGGAGATCATTGCAGAGGTCAACAATATAGAAGATTTCTCCATGGTTAAGACTATGGACAAGGACGCTGCAATAGATGCAGGGCTGTTGAATGTGATCGGTCAGGAGATCGATGACGCATATATAGGAGAGCTTCACAAGCTTGTCATGAATCCGGAGGAGATCCAGAAGGCGGGAGATCTGAAGATCGTATATTCTCCGCTCCACGGAACAGGCCTTAAGCCTGTTACAAGAGTTCTCAGCGAGCTTGGTTTCAAGGATGTACATGTCGTTGAGGAGCAGGCTGTTCAGGATGGTAATTTCCCAACTGTAAAGTCCCCAAATCCTGAGGGCGCAGAGGCGTATGCCCTGAGTCTTGAGCTGGCGAAGAAGGCCGGCGGCGAGCTTATACTCGTCACAGATCCTGATGCGGATAGGCTTGGAATGTATGGATACGACAGCAAGAATAATGAATATAAAGAATTTACGGGCAATATGTTCGGTGCGATCCTTTGTGATTACGTGCTGATGCAGAGATCCCAGAGCGGAAGACTGCCTGAGAAGCCGGCGATTGTAACTACGGTTGTTATCACCAATATGGTCAAGGAGATATGTAAGAAGTACGACACCTTCTGTGACTGCAACAACCTGATCGGATTTAAGAATATAGCATCGAGAATGAGAGCTTACGAGCAGACTGGCGAACACAATTATGTGTTCGGGCTTGAGGATACATTTGGTTGTCTGCCTGGCACATATGCAAGGGACAAGGACTCGGTTGGAACGCTGATGCTTCTCTGTGAGGCTGCGGCATACTATAAGAATCGCGGAATGACTCTGTGGGACAGAATGGTTGAGCTGTGGCAGGAATATGGCTTCTACAAGGAGAAGGTTCAGACCATGAAGTTTGACGGACGTGAGGGCGCTGCAAAGATACAGTCTATGATTCAGACTTTGAGAGATAATCCGGTCCGGAAGGTCGGCGCTTACAGTGTGGAGAAGATCTACGACTACAAGCTTGGAACAGAGACAGATGCAGTCACAGGAAAGTCTGAGGCAGCAGTGCTTCCAAAGTCCAACATGATATATTACCAGCTTGCGGATGGCGCGTGGTTCCTTGTGAGACCTTCAGGCACAGAACCGAAGATCAAGTTCTACCTCGGGGTAAAGGGAAGCTCTCAGGAGGATGCGGCAGAGCAGCTTGACGAGCTTGCAGCAAATGTGAAGGCGATGTTCTCGTAAAACGGGATGATTGGTAAGAAACGAAATAGCTGGCAAATAAATGTCAGCAGAAAATAGGTTCGAAGATCGCGGTCGCGACTAAAAATAATTACAAGGTGGAGGCAAAAAAGATGGGTTACATGGACGAATACAAGTTCTGGCTTGAGTCAGACTGCTTTGATGAGAAGACCAAGGAAGAGCTTAGAAGTATCGCAGATGATGACAAAGAGATCCAGGACAGATTCTACAAGAATCTGAAATTTGGAACTGGCGGAATGCGCGGAATCATGGGTGCTGGAACCAACAGAATGAATATATATACAGTTACAAAGGCTACACAGGGCCTTGCAGAATACATACTTGAGGTTGGCCCTGAGGCTGCTAAGAGAGGTGTAGTAATTGCACATGACTGTCGAAATATGTCAGCAGAGTTCACGGAGGCATCAGCTCTGTGTCTCAACGCAAATGGTATAAAGACTTATGTGTTTGATGCACTCCGTCCTACTCCTGAGCTGTCATTTGCAGTAAGGGAGCTTGGATGTATAGCCGGAATCGTGGTGACAGCGAGCCACAATCCACCTGAGTACAATGGCTATAAGGTGTACTGGGAGGACGGCAGCCAGATCGTATCCCCTCAGGATCAGGATATCCTGAAGCATGTGGCGGATGTTGAGAGATACGAGGATGTCAAGACCATGGACAAGGACAAGGCGGTTGCAGACGGTCTGTTCTGTATGGTTCCTGCAAGTGTTGATGAGAACTACTATCAGGCGCTTATAAAGCAGACCATCCACGGCGACATAATTCCGAAGGTTGCAGACGATATCAAGATAGTATACACACCACTTCATGGAACAGGAAATGTACCTGTAAGGGAAGTGCTCAAGAGACTTGGCTTCAAGCACGTATATGTTGTAGAGGAGCAGACTGTTCCTGACGGAGACTTCAGTACAGTCAAGTCACCAAATCCGGAGGAACCATCAGCATTTGCCATGGGAATAGACCTGGCAAAGAAGGTTGATGCGGACGTTATCATGGCCACAGATCCTGATGCAGACAGACTTGGAATATACGTCAAGGACAGCACGGGAATCTGGAAGGACACGGAATTTGCAGATGATCCTGCATATCCATATGTCCGATTCAATGCCAATATGACAGGTGCCCTGATAGCAGAATATGTATGCCGCGAGCAGAAGGCAGTCGGCAAGCTGCCGGCAAACGGAGCTATCTGTAACACGGTTGTCAGCACCAATCTTACAAAGGCGATAGCAGAGAATTATAATCTGAAATATATAGAGACACTCACCGGATTCAAGTACATAGGTGAGCAGATACTTCTTTTTGAGAAGAACAACACATACAAGTTCATCTTCGGAATGGAGGAGAGCTTTGGATGTTTGGTAGGAGACTACACTCGTGACAAGGACGCCCAGCCGTTGTCATTTTATGTGAAATAGCAGCATTTTATAAGCTGCAGGGAGAAACCATCTGTAATGCCATGGAAGAGGTTTACCGCAAATATGGCTATTACTTTGAAGGTGCGTTTGGGATAACTCTAAAGGGTGTAGATGGTGCAGCACAGATTAAGGAGATGATGGAGAACTTCAGAAACCATCCACTTACGACCTTTGCAGGTATCAAAGTTACCGGCATGAGAGACTATGTGAGCGGAATCCGCAAGCCGCTTGATGGTGAGGAGGAGAATATGGGCCTTCCAAAGTCGAACGTGCTGTACTATGAGCTGGAAAATAATGCATGGTTCGCGGTTAGGCCTTCCGGAAACGAACCAAAGATCAAATTCTATTTTGGCGTGAATGAAAACAGCCTAAAAAATGCCATGTCAAAGATAGACGAGATGAAAGCATGTGTGCAGGAACTTGTTAAATAAACAATCACAAAATATGGCAGAATTTACTGCCGAAAAATAAAAACATTCCTTCCATATACTACAAAATTTAACATACAAATGCACTTTCCAGCCAATGCGCTGAACAAGAGGGATCTCGGCTTTGAGGCTGAGGTCCCTTTTGCGAAAGTAAAATATAGTTAAAAATGCTAAAAATCTGTTTAAAAATTAACTAAAAAATGCTACAATGTATAAAGTAACTGCAGTGTGCGGCAAAAGCGGATAGGAGTAGTATAGGAGATCATATGCCAGAAATAGAAAAAGAAAAAGAAATAGAAATAGAAAAGAAAAATGTAAAAAGTATCGCTGGACATATCATAGATGAGAAAACCGATGAAAAAGAGAAGCGAGAGCCGGAGAGTGTTTTGGATGTAGATGAGCATATGTCTGAGAAGCAGAAGCTCAGTCTTATGAACAAACAGCAGAAAAGGGAATACATACTGGAGTATTATGCCCCGAAGGCTCTATTTGCACTTGTTGTTGTTGGCATAGTTGTATTCCTTGTCGTAAAACATTTTACGGCGGAAGCTGCTGCGCTCAACATCCTTGCGGTCAACACTACACAACAGGGATCCGCGGCGAATGACAAGGAGTATTATGAGGAATTCCTCGGTGAAAATGGTCTTGATGCGGAGAAGGAATATGTCAGTATAAGTACAGGAATCGGCGTGTCAACTGATCCGAATGATGCCATGAGTCAGGATAGTCTACAGCTTATACAGAACAAATTCATGGCGAATGCGGTGGACGTGTTCTTTGCCGACACAGACCTTGTCATGAGTTTTGGAGAGTTCGGATATATGCAGGATCTTGATAAGGTGCTGACTGATGAACTGAAAGAAAAGTATAAAGATTCGTTTGTGTATGCAACGGTTATTGAAACGGGTGAGAAGATACCTGTCGGAATAAAGATCGGTGATAATTCCTGGGTGAAGGATACCGGTTGGTATGAAATGGATGCTGCAGTGGGATTTGGTGAGAATGCCAAGAATATGGATCTTGCACTTGAATTTCTTGAATATATAAGCAGAGAGTGATACCCATAAATAAAACGAGGAGACTATAGATATATATGAGCATAAGATATGATGAGGCAAACAGAATATTTGAACTTGATACGAGAAACACGAGTTACCGGATCGGAATCGCCGATGAAGAGGGTTTTGTCGGACATATATATTATGGACAGAAGATTCGTCCGCAGAAATGTGATCAATTTTTGAGAACGTGGGAGGCTCCTTTTGTTCCGTCCAAGAATAACAGGGAGAGATGTTCATTTATGGACACATTTCCGACAGAGTATTCCGGAAATGGAATAGGAGACTACAGGGAGAGTTGTATTGCAGTAAAGACCGCAAATGGCAGCAGAACCGTTGATTTGAAATTTGTGGATTACGATATTGTAAATGGAAAGCCGGGGATTAGTGGCCTTCCGGCATCATTTGCGGGAGAAGAGGAGGTTCAGACTCTCGTTGTCCATATGATGGATGGGGGATGTGGCATTGATGTTGACCTGATATATTCTGTGTTTGAGGATGAGGATGTTATAACCAGAAGTGTGAGTGTGAAAAATGCAGGTGATAAGGATATCAGGCTCACAAAGGTATATTCTGCATGTATAGACATGGATGACGAGGATTTTGAGATGCTCACTCTCCACGGCTCATGGGCCAGGGAGAGACAGATCGAGAGACGCCCGATAGCTTATGGCAAGCAGAGTGTAAGCTCTCTCCGCGGTGAGTCATCCCACCAGGACCATCCGTTTATGGCATGGATGACAAAGGGTACAGATCAGACTACGGGTGATGTATATGGAATGCATTTTGTGTACTCGGGTAACTTCATCGCACAGATAGAGAAATCACAGTTTGATTCCATACGCGCAGTCATGGGCATACATTCAGAGGGATTTGAGTGGTGACTCACGCCTGGAGAGACATTTACAGCGCCTGAGGTTGTGCTTACATACAGCCATGATGGACTTGGACAGATGACTAGAAATCTTCATGATTTTTACAGATGCCACATGATAAGGAGCAGATATCTTCACAAGAAGAGACCTGTCCTCATCAACAACTGGGAGGCTACATATTTTGACTTTGATACCGATAAGCTCCTTGCGATAGCAAAGAGTGCGGCAGAACATGGAATAGAGATGCTGGTCATGGATGATGGCTGGTTTGGACATAGAAATGATGACGCCACAAGTCTTGGAGACTGGTTTGTAAATGAAAACAAGATCAAGGGCGGTTTGAAACATCTTGTTGATGAGGTGAATAAGCTGGGGCTGAAATTTGGAATATGGATGGAGCCTGAAATGATTTCTCCTGATTCTGAACTTTACAGAAAGCATCCTGACTGGGCGTTTGCGGTTCCGGAGAGAGCGGCTACATTATCGCGAAATCAGTACGTGCTTGATCTCTCGAGAAAAGAAGTTAGAGACTACGTGTATGAATGTGTGCATAACGTGATATCATCCGCAAATATTGAGTATGTTAAGTGGGATATGAACAGACAGCTCACGGATATTGGCAGCGTAGAATTCACCGGAGACAGGCAGGGAGAATTGGCTCACAGGTATGTGCTTGGAGTATATGAGCTGCAAGAGCGCCTTGTTAACGATTTTCCAGATCTTTTGCTTGAGAACTGCTCGGGCGGTGGTGCAAGATTTGACCCTGGCATGCTTTTCTACAGTCCGCAGATATGGTGCTCCGATGACACGGATGCCATAGAGAGACTTTCTATACAGGAGGGAACGGAACTGATATATCCGCTTTCGACCATGGGCGCCCATGTGTCGGATTGCCCTAATCACACAGTTGGAAGGAGTACACCTTTTATGACCAGGGCACATGTGGCTCTGGCGGGAACATTTGGCTATGAGCTCGATATCACAAAAATAAGTGAAGAAGAACGTGCGATGATCCCTGAGCAGGTCTCTATGTATCATAAATATAATGATCTTGTAAGGGAGGGTGATTATTATAGGGTTGCATCGTACAGGGAAAATGGACTGTATGATTGCTGGATGGTTGTTGCAAAGGATAAGAGTGAGGCATTGGTGACTTACGTTCAGGTGCTTGGAAGACCTAATATGCACAGCAGAAAGATAAAACTTTTAGGGCTTTACGCGGCTGCAGATTACAGACTTGATGGCACGGACGAAGTGTATGGGGGAGATCTTCTGATGAATGCCGGGATGCTTGTGGAAGATATGCGTGGGGATTATATGAGCAGACTTTATCACTTTGTGCTTGACAATAGTTTAACTTAAAAATAAAATAAAATTAAGTTGTTTAACCACGTAAAATTTAAGTGAGAAGGACTAGTTATGGCAAAATCAGTAAAATTAGGAGACATAGCTGCCATTGTTGGCGTGAGTACCGTGACGGTCTCAAAAGCACTTTCAGATCAGAAGGGTGTAAGCGAGGAACTCAGAGCACAGATCAAACAGTTGGCAGATGAGATGGGATATCAGTCACCATCTGAGATCAGAAAGAAGACGGCAAAGAAAAAGTATAATATTGGTGTTCTCATTCAAGAGATATACCTTGGAAAGTATCCATCGTTCTATTGGCAGTTATATCAGGTGCTTAACAAAAAGGCGGTGACAAGAGGCTGCTTTACTATGCTGGAGTTTGTTACTAGAGATAGTGTATTGAACGCTGATATGCCTATGCTCTTGGAGGATGACAAGGTTGATGGAATAGTTGTTGTAGGTTCCATGGGTAAGGAATACCTGGAAAAGCTGGAGAAGACAGCCAAGGTTCCTATAGAATATGTGGATTACTATGACAATTCGAGGCCGATAGACACGGTTATAGCAAACAGTTTCTATGGAAGCTATATGCTGACTAATTATCTGCATGATATGGGACATAGAGATATTGCATATGTTGGCACGATAGGTTCAACGAACAGTATAACTGACAGATATCTGGGTTATGTAAAATCATTGCTGGAGCATGGTATTCCGCTCAGAGAAGACTGGGTTATTCCGGACAGAGATGTGAAGACGGGGCAGTTTGACGAGGAGAACTGCTTCAAGCTTCCGGGGAATATGCCTACAGCGTTTGTGTGCAATTGTGATCTTGCGGCAGCTACGCTCATAAAGATACTCAATGCTGCGGGCTACAGAGTTCCTGAGGATGTGTCCGTTGTGGGGTTTGATAATTACTTGTATCCTGGAACCTGCGATATAGGCGTGACCACATACGAGATCAATATGCAGGAGATGGCAGAGAGAACCCTGCATAAGATTATAAAAAAGATATCCAACGAAAAATATACTGATGGCATATTTGTCGTGGATGGACGAATCGTGATAAAGGATAGCGTTGCCAGAATAGAGCGATAATGGAACGATAATAAAACTACATATCAATTGTAATGCAAATCGGAAATAGACACCGGTGCAGCCTGCTTGAAAGACAGCGGAGTTGTACCGGTGTCTTTTTTGAACAGATTTATAAAATGGTTTGTGTTCTCGATTCCAACCTGGGATCCGACCTCGTGGACGGACAGATCTGTTGTGAGAAGGAGCCTTTTGGCAGCATCGATCCTGCGACTGTTGAGATAGCGCATAGGTGATTCGCCGAAGTGAAATGAAAATTCTCTGCATATCCTGTATCTGCTGATCCTGTAAGTTGCCTCGAGGTCATCAAGCGACAGCGGTTCGGCGTAGTTTTTATCCATCTGATTCTTTACCGATAAAAGGTAAGAAGGCACACAATCCATCTTTTTGGATGAGTTTTCAATAAATACACATAATTCGGTCAGGATATCATTGAACCATTTGGAAATTCTGAAAATATCGGTGGCCGACAACTCCCCTTGGAGTCTACTTATCAGTGAAAGATGGCTCCAGAGTACAGAGGCTCCGGCAGAGTCCTTTTTATAATATATGGATTCGGGGAGAAACTCGTGATACAGGCGAAGCGGAGCTCCGAGGATGAATGCCTCGTAGAAGCGACACTTGCCGTTCGTGGCGTATGTTATTTCTGATCCTGCCTCAAAAAGTGCGGCTGTATTCTTGGAATATGATGATTTGCTGCTGCTTGATGTTACTGTAAGAGTTCCTTCATATATATAGAAGAAATGGTAACACGGGATGAAAGAGAAGGTATAACTGCATGAATAAGCAAAAGAATTATCGCCGCTGGCAAGAAGATGAATCAGGCCATCGTTAATCATTGATTCTTCATATGTAAAGAACGCACTGTGGAATCTTGCGTTGTCAATATCTTTCTGAATATTGTAACCTGACAGTACAGTGCAAGAAATTAATTCTTTAGCTAACATGTAAACCCCCTCCTATCCATAATAATACAATTATTAAACAATCATCACAAGCTAAAAGCGATATAAATTAGTGACTAATTAGCTAAAAAAACAATAAAATACTAATTAAAGATAAAAACGTATGGATAAAATGTCTATTTAATATTGAAAAAAGGCAACCATAATGGTAAAATTAACGAAAAATACAAGATATGGTGATTAATAACAAGTATGAGTGATGACTAAAAAATAAATTAATGTATACTTAATATAAAGTTAAAAACAAAGAAGGTTTTAAGGAGGACAAAACTATGAAATCAAAGCGTATTGCATGTATCGCAATGGCTGGTCTTATGGCAGCATCACTTGCAGGTTGTGGAGGCTCAGACAGCGATAACAAGGACACAGCAGAGGCAACAAAGGCTACCACAGAGGCAGCAGGAAGTGATTCAGCAGATGACACAACAGCTGATGCTGAGGGAATCAAGTCATATGCAGACATCCAGTTAGGAACAGACTTCACAGATCTTTCAGCGGAGATCAAGTTCTACAACAACAGAACTGATATGGACTCAGATGACTACGGCGGAAAGAACTGGAAGCAGTATCTTGAGGACTTCAACAAGGAGTATCCAAACATCAAGGTTGATGTTATCACAGATACAAACTATGCAGATGATGCTCTTACACATCTTCAGTCAGGAAACTACGAGACAGTAATGTGTATCCCGGCAGTTGACATGGCAGACCTTTCAACATATTTCATGCCATTTGGCGATTATGATACAATGAGCAGTCTTGTAAATTACTCAAACAGATGGCTGTATCAGGGTCAGGTATATGGTGTACCTCTTACAGCTACAACACAGGGTATCGTATACAACAAGAAGGTATTTGCTGATGCAGGTGTAACAGATGTACCTAAGACACCAGAGGAGTTCATCGCAGCTCTTAAGGCCATCAAGGAGAAGAATCCAAAGTGCATCCCACTTTACACAAACTATGCGGCAGGCTGGACAATGGGAGCTTGGGATGATTATATCTCAATCACAGCAACAGGCGATGCTACATACAAGAACCAGAAGTTAGCCCATACAAAGGATCCATTCAAGAACTATGGTGACGATACACATGCTTATGCAGTATACAAGATCCTTTACGATGCAGTATCACAGGGACTTACAGAGGAAGATTACTCAACAACAGATTGGGAGTCAAGTAAGGGAATGCTCAACAACGGCGAGATCGGATGTATGGTACTTGGTTCATGGTCATACCCACAGATGGAAGCAGGTGGACCTAACGCAGACGATATCGGATACATTCCTTTCCCTATCTCAGTAAATGGCAAGCAGTACGCTGCATCAGGTGCAGATTACTGCTACGGTATCAACGTAAACGCTTCAGATGAAGAGAAGCAGGCAGCTCTTGTATTCGTTAAGTGGATGACAGAGAAGTCAGGATATGCTTACAACGAGGATTCACTTGCACTTGTTCCTGGTTCAGAGTCAAAGATCTCATTCGACGGTGTTGACTTCTTTGCAGACGAGCCAGCTCTTGAGGGCGAGGAGGATTACCTCAACCAGCTCAATTCAGAGTCAGAACTTAACGTAAGCAATGGTGGTAACGACAAGATCCAGGCCATCATCGAGCATGCTGCAAATGGTGACATGTCATTCGATGATATCATGGCTGAGTGGAACCAGAAGTGGTCAGATGCTCAGGAGTCATTAGGCATCGAGGTTACAGAGAAGTAATAAAGACTCTATTATAACAAGTAAGAATAAGCTACAGACCGGGGTGGGATTGCCCGCCCCGGTTTATTAAAAAAAGGCGGTGGAATGAGTATGGCTAACAAAAAACAATCCGGCTTTGGTAAATGGGCGTCAAGCAGGAAGGGGCAGCAGGTTATAATATGCGCAGCCTTCGCAATTATCCCATTGCTTTTGCTATTAGTATTTACATATATACCATTCGGAGAGATGGTTAAATTTAGTTTCTACAAGATGAAATATACGACGCCTGTAGAAAAGAGAGAATTCGTAGGATTAGCAAATTATATCGATGTGTTCACAAGAAAAGACTGTTTCGGTGCATTAAAGCTCAGTTTGTATTACATCGTAGGAGCACTTGTACAGTTAGTGCTTGCACTTTTCCTTGCAACTCTTCTGAGTTTCAAAGTAAAAGGTGGTAACCTTTTCAAGGGATTTATTTTCTTCCCTTATCTTATCAGTGGTATCGCTGTAGGTTTCATTTTCAAATTCTTCTTCACAAGAGGATTCGTGTTTGACTCAATCCTTCAGTTGTGTGGATTTAGCTTAGACAACCTTCCATACTGGCTCAAAGACCAGAGTGTCAACAACTGGACACTGGTTTCAACCTCGGTCTGGAGATACCTTGGACAGATGATGGTTCTCTTCATTGGAGCTATCATGTCGGTAGATGCAGAACTTTATGAGGCGGCAGAGCTTGATGGTGCAAATAAATTCCAGCAGTTTAGATATATCATACTGCCAAGTATCAAGACAATCGTTACATTAAATGTAATTTTAGCAATAACAGGATCACTCAGTGCTTTCGAGCAGCCTTTCGTTATCACAACAGGTGCAAACGGAACAGGTACTTACTTCATCATCATGAACAAGATAGCACATACAAGCCAGAAGGTTGGTCTTGCATCAGCAATGGCCGTTGTACTTCTCCTTATCATACTTATATGTGCTGCGCTTCAGAAGCTGTTCTTTGAGTACATCTTCAAGGATTCAAGCTCAGATGATGAGAGTTATAAGGCAAAGAAGCTTCGCAAGAAACAGGAGAGAGATACCAAGAAATACGTGAAGCAGATGGCTGCTTCTGCGAAGGGAGGCAAGTAACATGGCAAGAGGAAAGACAGATGTGCCAAGCATAGCACCAATAAAAGAAAAACGAACCGTTGGATATTATGTAAGAGGTTTCCTCAAGTACTTTGTACTCATATTCTTCTCACTGTGTGCGGTTGTACCTCTTATATCATGTGTTACAACAGCCTTCAAGACAACAGATGAGTATAAGGCTACTTCAGTAATGAAGCTTCCTGAAAGCTTTCTGAACTTCGGCAACTTTGTAAAGGCATTCACGACTGCCAACATGGGACGTGCGTTCATCAATTCAGTCATAGTTATGATATGTGTACTCCTTGTGTCAGTAGTAATAGGAACACAGCTTGCATATGTGCTTAACAGATTCAAGTTCCCGGGAAACGGCTTTATCAGAACGCTTTTCCTTGTGGCATCATTGCTCCCTGCAGTTGCTATGCAGGTTACAGTCTACAACATCATGGGTGATCTGAGATTCATAGATCACTTATATGGTTACATCATCATGAGCTGTGGTACAGATGTTATCTCAATCTACATCTTTATACAGTTTATGGAGAACATATCAGTATCTCTTGACGAGTCAGCTATCGTGGATGGTGCATCATACTGGACTATCTACTGGAAGATCATACTTCCACTTCTTAAGCCAGCTATCGTTACAGCTTGTATATTGAAGGGCGTTGTAATCTACAACGAGTACTACGCTGCAAACCTTTACCTCATAAGCCCGGAGATCAAGACAATGGCTATCTCACTCTACAAGTTCGTAGGACCTATGGGTAGCCAGTACAATCTGATCTGTGCAGGTGTCATCATCTCGATCATACCGGCACTTATAGTATTCATCTGCTGTCAGAAACAGATCTACAGTGGTATTACACAGGGTGCTGTAAAGGGTTAATAATTTATTAGAAGAAGAGAGTTCATGAATATGAGAAATGAAATTCAAAAAGAATTAATAGATGCTATCATCCCATTCTGGGAGGCCCTGAGGGATGATGAGTACGGCGGATTTTATGGGTATATGGATTACGACCTCAACCTTGATAAAAAGGCTGAGAAGGGTTGTATTCTTAACAGCAGAATTACCTGGTTCTTCGCAAGTGCGTATAAGGCACTCAAGGACCCGAAGCTTCTAGATGAGGCTGCTCATGGATATGAATTTCTGAAAGAATATTGTATAGACAGGGAATATGGCGGAATATATTGGTCCATGAATTATGATGGTTCACCCAAAGATACGACAAAACACACCTACAATCAGGCATTTAGTATATATGCCTTATCCGCCTATTACGAAGCTTCCGGTGATTCGGAAGCTTTGGACCTGGCCCTGCAGCTTTTCCATACAATAGAAGAGAAATGTACCGACGAAGGTGGCTATCTCGAGGCATTTACAAGAGAGTTCAAGCCAGAGTCAAATGATAAGCTTTCTGAGAATGGTGTTCTCGCAGAGAGAACAATGAACACACTGCTCCATGCACTTGAGGCTTACACAGAACTTTATAAGGTATCCAAGGATTCCAAGGTAAAGGCGCGCCTGGAATGGCTGCTCGATGTATTTGCTGATAAGGTATACAATCCGGAGCTTAAGAGACAGGAAGTGTTCTTTGATAAGGATTATAACTCTCTGATCGATCTGTACTCATACGGACATGACATTGAGACATCATGGCTTCTGGACAGGGCGACCGAGGTGCTTGGAGAGGCAGAGTACACAGAGAAGATCACAAAGATAACAGATATCCTTGCAGAGCAGATATATGAGCTTGCTTTCGATGGACATTCAGTTCTGACAGAATGTGAAAAGGGCGTGCCATACACGGTAAGAGTATGGTGGGTTCAGGCAGAATCAATAGTAGGATTTATAAATGCTTATCAAAAGTCAGGTGATAAGAAGTATTACGAGGCTGCCGAGAAAGTCTGGGAGTACATAAAGGAATACTTTATTGACAAGAGACCGGGATCAGAGTGGTTCTGGGATCTGAATGCAGATGGATCACCAAGAGTCGGACGTCCTATAGTTGAGCCATGGAAGTGTCCATACCACAACGGCAGAATGTGCCTTGAGATTATGAACAGACTCGCTGACGGCAAATAAATAGCATTCAATTGCTTTCAAATTATAAGGAGAATGCCTAAATGATGAATGAGAAATATTATGTAGAGCTTGACAAACTGAACAAGCTTCTTGAGAGAAAGAATAAGAAGACAGATTTCTATAATGGAATCTATGACAGATATGAGTACCCTGTACTCACAAGAGAGATGATACCTCTCACATGGAGATATGACTTAAATCCTGAGACAAATCCATATTTCATTGAGCGTCTCGGCGTTAACGCTGTCATGAACTCAGGTGCTATCTACCTGAACGGCAAGTATTATCTTGTCGCAAGAATAGAGGGAAATGACAGAAAGTCATTCTTCGGCGTAGCTGAGAGTGACAACGGTATCGATGGATTCCGTTTCTGGGATTATCCAATCCTTCTGGACGATGTATGTCCTGAGGAGACAAATGTATATGATATGAGACTGACACAGCACGAGGATGGGTGGATCTACGGTGTGTTCTGTTCAGAGAGCAAGGATACAACTGTAAATGACCTCTCAGCAGCAGTTGCAGCAGCAGGTATCGTGAGAACAAAGGATTTAAAGCACTGGGAGCGCCTTGACAACCTCAAGACTCTTCGTTCCCCACAGCAGAGAAATGTTGTACTTCACCCTGAATTTGTGGATGGCAAGTACGCATTCTATACACGTCCAATGGATGATTTCATCGAGACAGGAAGCGGCAGCGGAATAGGATTCGGTCTCTGTGATGATATAGAGCATGCGGTTATAGACGAGGAGAAGATGACAAGTCTTCGTAAGTACCACACTATAACAGAGGCAAAGAACGGTGCAGGTGCACCTCCTATAAAGACAGACAAGGGCTGGATCCACATCGCACATGGTGTGAGAAATACAGCAGCCGGTCTCAGATACGTGCTTTATGCATTTGCGACAGATCTCAATGATCCTTCAAAGGTTATCGCTGAGCCATCAGGAATGCTTATCGGACCTCGCGGCGAGGAGAGAGTCGGCGATGTATCAAACGTTGTATTCACAAATGGCGCCATCGTAAACGAGAACAACGAGGTGTTCATCTATTATGCATCAAGCGATACAAGAATGCATGTTGCAACAACAACAGTTGACAGACTCATTGATTATGTATTCAACACACCTTCTGATCCGGGAAGAAGCGTTGAGTGTGTAGCACAGAGATGTGAGTTGATCAGGAAGAACCTTGAGTTCCTTAAGAATGCAGACAAGTAAGACAATAAAATGAACTGATCGCCTGACGAAATGGTGTTTGTGCTGAAGTAAGAACTCATTTCGTTCGGGTGGGAGATATAACGTGAAAAATATATATCCGGCGGGAGAGCTGGAAGAAAGAGGTACTTATGTCAGAAGTAAAAATGTTCAGCGAGCCTGTGCCAAACGTGCCATGGCAGGACAGACCGGCAAATGACAATCATGACGCTCCAATCTGGAGATATACAGAGAATCCTATAATAGGAAGAAACCCGGCAAAGGGTGTTGCAAGAATATTCAACAGTGCGGTAGTTCCATTTGAGGGAAAATTTGTCGGAGTATTTAGAGGCGAGCAGGTAAATGGAATTCCATACATCTACCTCGGAGAGAGCGAGGATGCTATCCACTGGAATATCAGCGAGGAGAAGATCAAGTTTGTTGATGAGAACGGTGAAGAGTTCATGCCTATATACGCATATGATCCAAGACTTGTAAAGGTAGAGGATACATACTATGCGATCTGGTGCCAGGATTTCTATGGCGCAGCGATAGGTATAGCAAAGTCAAAGGATCTCAAGACATTTGTGAGAATCGAGAACCCATTCCTTCCATTTAACAGAAATGCAGTTCTCTTCCCAAGAAAGATCAACGGTAATTTCGTGATGCTGTCACGTCCAAGTGACAGTGGACACACACCATTTGGTGATATATTCGTAAGTGAGAGTCCTGATATGGTTTACTGGGGTAAGCACAGACATGTCATGGGCAAGAGCAGCGAGTGGTGGGAGTCACTCAAGATTGGCGGCGGTGCAGCTCCTATCGAGACTTCTGAAGGATGGCTGTTATTCTACCACGGAGTAAGCGGAACCTGTAACGGTTATGTATATTCCATCGGTGGAGCAATCTTAGACATTGACAATCCATCTATCGTAAAATATCGTTGTGAGACATTCTTACTCACACCGGAAGAATGGTATGAGGAGCGCGGATTTGTTCCGAACGTATGCTTCCCATGTGCAACCATTCACGACAGTGCATCCGGAAAGATCGCGATCTATTATGGTGCAGCAGACAGTTACGTTGGCCTGGCATTTACAAAACTGGATGAGATTGTAGATTATATAAAAACAAACAGTGTTGTAACATCTGCAGATACAGAAATCGGAAGGAGATAGCTATGCATATTTCACCGGACGACAAGAGATTACAATATTGTGGAAGAATTGATTTTGATAATCCAAAAGCACCTGTACTTGTCTATGCGGCAAGTTTTGTACAGATTCGTTTTACCGGGACGCAGATCTCTGTGACACTGGAAAACAAACGTGCATACTGGTCGAGCCGGATGGGATATATATTGGACGGGAAGCAGGGGCAGTTCTTACTCACCTCGGATCCGGGGGCAGAAACGTATGTGATTGCCAGGGATCTTGAACATACAGAGCATACCCTCACTTTGTTTAAAAGAATGGACTCCTGCCATATCGTCACTTTACTGGGATTTGAATTGGGAAGCGATGCTAAGGTACTTACTCCGGCACCGCTTCCGTCCCGTAAAATCGAAGTTTTCGGAGACAGTGTTTCCTGCGGCGAAGTATCTGAGGCCATAGATTATGCAGGAAAACCGGACCCGGAACACGATGGGGAATATTCAAACAGTTGGTATTCTTATGCGTGGATGACCGCGCGGAATCTGCATGCACAGTTGCATGACACATCACAGGGTGGTATCGCCCTTCTTGACAAAACCGGCTGGTTTATGGAGCCGGATTATCTGGGAATAGAATCCTGTTATGATAAAATAGAATACCAGCCGGAACTCAGTGAAGTAAAACCATGGGATTTTTCACGTTATACACCAGATGTTGTGATTTTTGCATTCGGGCAGAATGATAACCACCCGGATGATTATATGGCAGAAGATTATAACAGTGCACGTTCCGAAAACTGGCGGCAGCATTACCGCAGATTTTTAGAGCATCTTATGGAAGTATATCCGAAGGCAACCTTTATATTGACAACCACAATATTGGAACATAACGAAAACTGGGACATTTCCATTGAGGAAGTGTGCAAAACAGTAAACAGTCCGCGGGTACACCATTTCCTGTATTCACAGAACGGAAAAGGAACACCGGGGCATATCCGTATTCCGGAGGCAGAACAGATGAGTAAGGAACTTACGGCATACATCGAAAGTCTTGGAGAGGAGATTTGGGATATGTAATCAATTTTAAAAAAAATTGATTACATTATATAAGGAGTATAACAATGCAGATTGAATATGAAAGAGGTATTTCCAATCCGGGCAATCTGTACCGGATGAAAAAATTAATGGCAAGGGCAGAGGCCGGGGAAACATTAAACATTGGTTTCCTTGGTGGTTCGATCACGCAGGGATGTCTTGCATCCGCACCGGAGCTGTGTTATGCTTACCGCGTATTTCAGTGGTGGGAGAAAACATTTCCGCAGGCAAAATTTCATTATATCAATGCAGGAATCGGTGGAACAACATCACATTTCGGGACGGCCCGTGCCGAGTCCGATCTGCTTTCCCATAAACCGGATTTTGTTATCATTGAATTTTCGGTCAATGATGAATCGACGGAATTTTTCCGTGAGACATATGAAGGACTGGTACGCCGTGTATGGCAGGATGAAAACGAACCTGCTGTGATGCTGGTGCACAATGTTTATTATAATAACGGTGGAAATGCGCAGATCATGCACGGTCAGATAGCCAGACATTATCAGCTTCCGGCGGGCAGCATGCAGAGCAGTATTTATCCGGAGGTTCCTGTACT
>OGQT01000977.1_pt1 | contig 24044 bp, 15 predicted proteins | sample 1553261 | NCBI WGS metagenome assembly OGQT01 (sample SAMEA2579992, study PRJEB22360) | human gut metagenome | biome: human gut; feature: human-associated habitat; material: faeces | place: Denmark | collected 2008/2010
TATCCGAGAGGGAAAGGGGAAGATACGTCTTGTAGGTTACGACTTGTGTCGCCATGTTCTTGAAATGGTGATACCGTAATTCCACCCGGTCCGCTTTACCCGTGACGAACAGCTCCATGAGACGGTTCGCCAAGGATACGGCGCTTTCATAAGACGGCTTTTCGCCGATCGTGACGAAATCAGTGTCGAAGCTATACCCCGCTTTATGAAGCTCATCCGCTATTTTCTTGCCGATAGGGTAGAGGCGTACCTCTATTTGCTGGTTCTTATAAGTCTGGATCGTGGCGGATAACTCTTTCCATATATTGGCATTGAATGTCCCGCATAAACCCGTGCTCGAGGCGAATACGGCGATAGCCACCTTGCTCACCTTACGCTGTTCGGTGTAAGGTGAGTCTAGGTCGCATTCTGCCGAAAGAAGACCGTTTAAGATAGCGGATAGTTTATTAGCATATGTAAGTGTGTGCTCGGTTTGCGTCTGGGCATGATGAAGCTTGGCTGACGATACCATTTTCATGGCGGCGGTGATCTTCTGCGTGCTCCGTATAGAGGCGATCCGGACTTTTATTTCTTTCAATGAACCCATAGCTCCTTCGCTGTTTTTTCCAATATGCCTCGTATCTCATCATTGATAACGCCGGTCTTTAAGACATCCAGTACGTCCCGTTGGTGAGAGGTACGTAACTCTTGCAAGAACCTTGCCTCGAACTCATGCACCTTGTCCAATGGAACCTCTTTCAGCAGACCTTGCGTTCCGCAATAAAGGATCGAGATTTGCTCTTCCACCGGCATCGGGCTATATTGAGGCTGTATCAGTAACTGGGTATTCTTCTGCCCCTTATCGATCGTGAAAGCGGTGACGGCATCCATCTCGCCCCCGAACTTGGAGAATGATTCCAATTCACGGAACTGAGCCTGATCGATTTTCAAGGTACCCGCTACCTTTTTCATCGCCTTTAATTGCGCGTTACCGCCTACACGGGAAACGGAGATTCCGACATTGATAGCCGGGCGGTTCCCTTGGTTGAATAAATCGGTCTCAAGGAATATCTGTCCGTCGGTGATAGAGATCACGTTGGTCGGGATATAAGCCGATACGTCTCCCGCCTGCGTCTCGATGATCGGTAAAGCGGTCAAGGAGCCACCGCCTTTCACCTTGTCTCTCATGCTTTCGGGGAGATCGTTCATCTCACGGGCTACCTCCGGCTGGTTGATGATCTTGGCGGCCCGTTCGAGGAGACGGGAATGTAGGTAAAAGATATCCCCCGGATACGCCTCTCGTCCGGAGGGACGGCGCAGGATCAGGGATACCTCGCGATAGGCGACCGCCTGTTTCGAAAGGTCGTCGTAGACAACCAAGGCGTGACGTCCGCTGTCCCGGAAATACTCACCGATGGCGGCACCCGCAAAAGGAGCGAAATATTGCATGGCTGCCGGATCGGATGCTGTCGCGCTGACAACGATCGTATAATCCATCGCGCCTTTTTCCTGCAACGTGTTGACAAGCGAGGCGACGGTAGAACCTTTCTGCCCGATTGCTACATAGATGCAGTAGACCGGATTGCCGGCTTCGTAGTTGCCGCGCTGGTTGATGATCGTGTCGATGGCGATGGAGGTTTTTCCGGTCTGGCGGTCTCCGATGATCAGTTCGCGCTGTCCGCGTCCGATCGGGATCATCGCATCGACAGCTTTGATACCGGTCTGCAGCGGCTCGTTGACCGGCTGGCGGAAGATAACACCCGGCGCCTTGCGTTCGAGCGGCATCTCGCAGGTTTCTCCCATGATTTCCCCTTTTCCGTCGATAGGGTTTCCGAGCGGGTCGATCACACGTCCGATCATACCTTCGCTGACATCGATGGAGGCGATACGCCCTGTACGTTTGACGATGTCACCCTCTTTTACTTGGTCTGTCGGTCCCAGCAGGACAGCTCCCACGTTGTCCTCTTCCAGGTTCATCACGATCGCTTCCATCCCGTTGTCGAACTGCAGGAGTTCGTTAGCCTCGGCGTTGTCGAGACCGTAAATCCGGGCTACGCCATCGCTCACCTGGAGCACCGTACCCACTTCTTCCGTCCGGATGCCGGTACTGATCCCTTCCAACTGTTGACGCAGGATGGCGGAAACTTCACTCACTTTTATCTGATCTGTCATACTTCTTTCTGTTTTTATCTGTTTTCGAGTAACCGGCTACGGATGTCCCGTAGCTGTGTCGCATAGCTGGCATCTATCCGGTAGTTCCCGATACGCAGGCGGAAACCGCCGATCAGTTCCGGTTGTACGATGCCGGAAAATTCGATGGTGCTGCCTGTCTCTTCCTTCAGCTTGTCCTGGAGGTGTTCTTTTACCTCTTCGCTTACCGGAACTGCGGTGCCGAACTGCACGCGGGTGATGCGTTTGTCTTTCCGGTACAGGTGGATATAGATATGTGCCATGAAAAGCAGGAGGCTTTCCCGTTTATGTTCCAGTACGAGGTGCATGAAACGTTCATACAGGTCGGAGACCTCTATGCCGCCTGCTGCCGTCAGCAGCTTGAGTTTTTCCTCTACCGGGAGGATCGGATTGCCGAGGGCGATCCGCAGTTCCGGTTCGAGCGAGAAGCTGTCTGCCAGCATCTTCATATCATCGTATACCCTTGTTTCCAGTCCTTTCTCTTTTGCGAGGGAGAAAAGGGCTTTCGCATATCGGGAAGAGATTGTTCCTATATCCATACGTTACGATTTACAAAACGATACCTCATCCAACAGCCGGTCGATGATTTGTTGTTGTTCCTTGTCGCGGCTGATCTTTTCTTTCATCACCTTTTCTGCTATGGCGATCGAAAGGTCGGCAATCTCGGAACGGACTTCACGGATTGCTTTCTCCTTCTCTTCGCGGATGCGCCGAGCAGCCTCTTCCACCTGCAAACGGGTTTCGGCGGCAGCTTTCCGGTGAGCTTCGTCGATGATTTGTTCCTTTTCGGCAAAGGCTTCTTTCAGGATGGCATTTTGCTTTTCCTTTGCTTCGGCAAGTATCCGGGCTCCCTCGGCCTGAATATTTGCAAGCTGTTCATTCGCCTGGCGAGCCGTTTCAAGAGAGTTGTCGATGTAGGCCTTCCGCTGTTCCACTGCCTTGATGATGACAGGAAATCCGTATTTGGAAAGGATGGCAAAGACAATCCCGAATGAAACGATCATCCAGAACAGAAGTCCCGAATCCGGTGTTAATAATGACATAACCTGTTACTTTTTATTGGAATAAAGCCAGGAAACATACCACGATGGCAAACAATGCCACACCTTCAACCAGAGCACCCATGATCAACATCGAGGTACGGATTTCGCCCGCTGCAGACGGCTGGCGGCCGATTGCTTCGACAGCTCCTTTTCCGATCAGACCGATACCTATACCTGCACCGATAGCGGCAAATCCCGCTCCGATTGTTGCTCCCATCTTCGCTATGCCCATTCCGGCAGCTGCTTGTAATAAAATAGTCGATAACATAGTGTTTTAAACTTTAAATTAGTAACCTGATATATTTAATCTTTAACCTTAGCCAGACCAATGTAATTAGCTGACAATAATGTGAATATATATGCTTGCAGACAAGCCACCAGCAATTCCAGACAGTTCATGAACGCGCAGAACAGCACCGAAACGATCGTCATTCCGAAATTCACTAACAGCCCCATCGATACCGTAATAAAGATCAGGCAGGTGAGCGCGAGGATGATCGTATGTCCCGCCATAATATTGGCAAACAGACGGATCATCAAGGCAAACGGCTTGGTGAATACGCCGAAAAACTCAACGAAGGGCATGATCGGTAACGGCAGTTTCAGGTAGATCGGTGCGTTGGGCCAGAATATCTCTTTCCAGTATTCCTTTGTCGCAAACAGATTGACAGCGATAAACGTACATCCCGCCAGGACAGCCGTAACCGCAATGTTGCCGGTGATGTTGGCGCCTCCCGGAAAGACCGGGATGATTCCGATCAGGTTGTTGATCAGGATAAAGAAGAAGACTGTCAGCAGATAAGAGGAGAATGGCTTGTACTCTTCTTTGCCGATCGATTCCTTGATGACACCGTCCTGTATGTAGGAAATAGTCATTTCCATCAGACCGGTAAACCCGCGCGGAACCTGGTTTGGATGTCTCTTGTACCAACGAGCGGTCCGCAGAACTACGAACAGCAGGATACCGCAACTCAGGAACAGGCCGCAAACATTCTTGGTCAGCGACAAGTCGACTGGTCGCACCTCCTCTCCGCGATTGTTCTTTTCCACCACCTTGCCGGCGTGTTCGCCTTCGGTGGCAATATAATAGTTGTGATGCACCTTGCCGTGATGTAAATGGTGGGAGAGGAACATATCCCATCCGCGCTCTTCACTCCTGACTAGCACCGGTAGGGAGATGGCGATTTCCTTTCCGTTCCATTCGGTAATATGCCAAGTGTAAGCGTCCTGAATATGCGAAAAGACAATATCCTGGACATCGATGCCTTCCTTTTGGGTCTCTGCATGGGCCGGAGCCAGAAAACAGAGCCACATCAGCCACACTGTCCATATCAACCTGTTATTTTTGATATTGTTCATCATTTTCCTTTTTCTCTCTTTTCATTCTTTTCTTTTCAAACAGATAAACCGTATACGTTTCCAACCCCAAATAGATAAAATAGAAAAGCATCAGGGTGAAGCCGAACATCCTCAAGTTTTCTCTGACCAGTGCGGCATAAAGCCATAGGAAAACGACGGCAAGCGTGAATTTGCAGAAACGGACTACCATGAAAGCGGTAATCGTTACATCGCCGTTCTTTTTTTTCTTCCGGTCGAGTATATAGGTCATTGCTATTGCCATTACCCAGTAAAAGATCGGAATAGAAGGATACCATTTGAAATAGTGATCCGGCCAGATCGTGTACAATAATCCTCCTAACGTCACACCAATGGCTACATTGATAAATGTAATCAATCCCATCAGCTTAAATTTTAACCACCCAGTCATGTCGTATACTTTTTTATTCGATGCAAACAGATATGTCATCCTCCTTCACCTCCACGAATCCGCTCTTAATGGCCTGTTCGCCTCTTTTGCCATCGTTTTCATATCGGATGGTACCCTCTCGGAGGGCGGCTATCAGCGGGGCATGATGGGGGAGGATATCAAATGAACCGGCTGTTCCCGGAAAGGAAACACGTTCTGTTTCGCCTTCGAAAAGAATGCCGTCCGGTGATACAATTTCCAGTCTCATATCCGTTATTAGTTTGCTTGTTCTGCTAATCGTTTTGCTTTTTCCATTACGTTCTCGATCGTGCCTACGTTCAGGAAGGCTTGTTCGGGGATGTCGTCCGTTTCTCCGTCCATGATCATCTTGAACCCTCGGATCGTATCTTCGATGGGGACCATGACACCCGGCACGCCGGTGAATTGTTCCGCTACGGAGAACGGCTGTGAAAGGAAACGCTGTACACGACGGGCGCGGTTGACGGTCAGACGGTCTTCGTCGGAAAGTTCTTCCATGCCGAGGATCGAGATGATATCCTGCAACTCCTTGTTTCGTTGGAGGATTTGTTTCACACGCTGTGCCGTTTCGTAATGTTCTTTGCCCACGATCAACGGGTCCAGGATGCGCGAAGTGGATTCCAGCGGATCGACGGCCGGATAGATACCGAGTTCGGTGATCTTACGGCTCAATACCGTTGTGGCATCCAGGTGCGTAAAGGTCGTTGCCGGAGCCGGGTCCGTCAAGTCGTCTGCGGGCACATAAACTGCCTGGACGGAAGTGATGGAACCTTTCTTGGTGGAAGTGATGCGTTCCTGCATGGCTCCCATCTCGGTGGCCAGTGTCGGTTGGTAACCGACGGCAGACGGCATACGTCCCAGCAGGGCGGACACCTCCGAACCGGCTTGCGTGAACCGGAAGATGTTGTCGATGAAGAAAAGGATGTCTTTCGTTTCCCCTTCTGCCGCCAGGTCGCGGAAAGACTCGGCGATCGTTAGTCCCGAAAGGGCTACCGAAGAGCGGGCTCCCGGCGGTTCGTTCATCTGCCCGAACACCAGTGTCGCCTGCGACTTGGCCAGTTCGTCGTAATCGATCTTGGACAAATCCCAATGACCGGCCTCCATGCTTTTCTTGAATTCTTCGCCGTATCGGATGACTCCGGACTGGATCATCTCGCGCAGCAGATCGTTTCCTTCGCGTGTACGTTCACCCACACCGGCAAAGACGGAAAATCCGTTGTTTTTTTTCGCGATGTTGTTGATCAACTCCATGATAAGGACCGTCTTCCCTACGCCGGCTCCTCCGAACAGACCGATCTTGCCTCCTTTGGAATAAGGTTCGAGCAGGTCGATCACCTTGATGCCGGTGTACAAGACTTCGCGGCTGGTGGTCAAGTCCTCGAACTTGGGCGGTTCACGATGGATCGGAAGAGATCCTTTCTTGTCGAGTTCGGTCATTCCGTCGATGGGGTTTCCCGTTACGTTCATCAAACGCCCTTTTACCTGGTCGCCGACCGGCATCGTGATGGGCAAACCGTATGAAACGGCTTCCATTCCTCTCTTCAGTCCGTCTGTCGTATCCATTGCTACGGTGCGGACCGTGTTTTCCCCAATGTGCTGCTGGACTTCTACAATCAGAATCTTTCCATTGGGGCGGGTTATCTCCATTGCGTCGTGGATGCGGGGAAGCGTTATCTTTTCTTCCTTGCCATTATCGAAATGAATGTCCACGACCGGACCGATAACCTGTGAGATATAACCTTTTATTTCTCCCATACAATCTCTTTTTTCCTTAATCCTATTCAAATCTTCGGTTGCAATATTACGAATTATGAATTTCCGAAAACCGGAAATATTACTTTTTGAGTCTTTTTGTACTTAGTTAAATATTCAACTAATTTCAACATCTTCTAAAATGAACCAATCGAGTTCTGAAATGAACCAAAATAGCGGGAATAGCTTATTTTGTAAATCGTAGAGATAGAAGATTCTAAGCGAGATATGACGCTTTGCCAGTGGAAAATGGGTGAAATGTTTTACTTTGTTAAATAAAAAGGATTACTCATCTGTTTTTTCTACCTTTGTGGTCAGATTATGGTGTAACCGTATTTGCTTCCGCTGACGGTTAGTAAAAGGGAATCCGGTGAAAGTCCGGAGCTGTACCCGTAGCTGTAAGTTCTGAAACCCCGGCAAATCTTGTTGCCACTGGTGAGTCAGTTGAAAGTTGAAAGTTTAAATGCGAATAACTCTCAACTTTTAATTGATTCGCTGGGAAGGCTGCCATTAGCAGGCAATTATCCATTGTCAATTGCCAATAGAAAAGGGGAGAACAAGCCAGAAAACCTGCCATTATTCAGTATCTGGTCCCTCGGGTAAAGGGATTGAAGAATCGAAAGGTATGCAGAATTTATTTATAAAACGATTGTCGGGCTTATTATGTGCTTGGCTGTTCCCGTTTGTCGCTTTGTATGCGCAGGTGGACACAACGACCTATCACCAACTTTCGGGTGTCGAAGTGCTGGGAAAGGTACGCCCTTCCACAACCCGCGAGAGCACGCCGCTTCAGGTAATGGACAAGGCGGGGATGGAACGGCTCGGCGTTCAGGACTTGTCGGAAGCGGTGAAGCGGTTCTCCGGTGTGACGGTGCAGGATTACGGAGGTATAGGAGGGTTGAAAACTGTTTCCGTCCGCAGCCTCGGCGCCAAACATACGGCTGTCAGCTACGACGGGGTGACAGTCACGGACGCACAGAGTGGCCAAGTGGATATCAGTCGCTTCTCCTTGGACAATGTCGATATGATCTCCCTATCGATCGGCCAGGCTGACGACATCTTCCAGACTGCACGGATGTATGCTTCGGCGGGGGCGTTGAGTATAAAGACGGCGGCTCCCCGTTTTGAGCAAAAGCTATCTCATGTATGGGTGCAGGTTAAAGGCGGTTCGTTTGGATTTGTGAACCCTTCTCTTCGTTACGAGCAGAAATTAGGAACAAAATATGCTGCAACTTTGAATGCGGATTACCAACATGCCGACGGTCAATATCCTTTTACATTTACCAATGGCAATATCGTGACAAAGGAGAAAAGGCATAACAGCGATATCGACAGCTATCATGGGGAAGTGAATTTCTTTGCCGATTGGGCGAAGGCCGGCAAAATGCAATTGAAGGGATATTGGTTTGGTTCTGACCGCGGATTACCCGGATCAATCGTGTTGTATAGTGATTACCATAAAGAACGTTTGGAAAATAGGAATGGTTTTGTGCAGGCGAATTATGAGAATCGTCTGAATAATGTTTTTGCTTTTAAAGTATTGGGCAAATTCGATTATGCTTGGACGCGTTATAGGGATTTCCATAGTCAATATGAGAATGGACAGCAAAAAGATGTGTACACGCAACGGGAAATATATGGTTCAGCTTCTTTATTGTATACACCTAAGGAATATTGGTCTTTTTCATTGGCGGAAGATTTCTTTTACAATACGTTAGATGCAACTACGCCCAAATGTCCTTTCCCGGAACGATTGACCTCTTTGACAGCTGTTGCGGCCCAATATAAAGACTCCCGATTGACGGTGACGGCCAGTTTGCTTGGTACGTTTATTACGGAGACATTGGAAATTGGCGAAGCGGCCCCTGATCGGTCAAAATTGTCACCGGCGGTAAGTCTCTCTTATCGTTTGTTTTCAGAACAGAATTTACGACTCAGGGCTTCGTATAAACACTCATATCGCATACCGACATTCAATGATTTGTATTATGATCGTCTCGGTAATCGGGAACTTGATCCGGAGAAAGCCACACAATATAACATAGGAATGACCTGGAGCGAGTCTTTCTCCGGTTTATCTCTTGATTATGTCAGCTTGTCGGTCGACGGCTATTATAATAAGGTAAAAGATAAGATTGTCGCTCTGCCGACTATGTTTATCTGGAAGATGATGAATATGGGGAAGGTGAATATTGGAGGTTTGGATGTAAACACTTCTGCACAGTTACGCTTGCCGGCTTCTTTTTCGGTTTTATTGGATGGCTCGTATACATGGCAACATGCAGTAGACCGTACTACTAAAGGTTCAAAGATTTACGGCGACCAGATTCCTTATACACCGGAGCATGCAGGGACTGTTTCCGTAGGAGTGGAACATCCTTGGTTGAATGCGACTTGGACGTTGATGGTTGTCGGAGATCGTTATTCTTTGCAACAAAATATTCCGGAGAACTTAATTAAGGGATATGTAGAGCAGCAACTCTCTTTTAACAGAACATTTTCGTTACGACGTTGTTCGCTTCGCTTACAGGCTGAGATATTGAATATCGGGAATGTCAGGTATGATGTGATTCGTTATTATCCGATGCCCGGACGGTCTTTTCGGGCAAGTGTGAGATTTGTATATTAAACTTTAAAAACTTAGACAGATGAATTTTAAAAAGTATGTAACTTTATTTTGGGCTGTAACATTATGTGCCGGCTTCTTTTCTTGTGATGACGATGTGGATGGTGAAGGGCCACAACCTGCCGACACCACGATAACGTCTGATTTCTTTATCCTGAATCGTGGAAATGATGGAGCGAATAATGCTTCTATTGCTTATTACGATGCTGTGTCTGGTATATTAAATGATAAGTTTTATGAAGATGCCAATGGTAGCGGGTTAGGAGATTCGGCTGAAGATATGTTGGTCTATGGTTCTAAGATGTACGTGAGTGTCACAAGTTCCAACCGTTTGGCGGTCATGGATATGTCCGGGAAACTAGTGAAAGCGATCGAACCTGAAAATGAAGGAGGAGAACCTATGAGACCGAGATATTTAGTGGCCGACAAAGGTAAGATCTATATGACTTATTATTATGGACATTCTGTAGCTGTGCTGGATACTGCTTCTTTGGAAGTGGAAAAGGTGCTACCTGTAGGTCGTTATCCCGAACAAATCGTGGTTTCTAACAATAAGTTATATGTTGCCAATTCCGGTGGTTTGGACTATCCGAATTATGGAAAAACAGTTTCTGTGATTAATCTGTCCTCTTTGGAAGTAGAAAAAGAAATAGAAGTTGTTATAAATCCTTGTCGTCTTGAAGCAAATAATAATGGTGATATCTATGTCATATCAATGGGTAATTATGACGATATTTCAAATACATTGCAATGTATCGATGGTAAAACAGGTACGGTTAAAACGTTAGGAAATGGTAGTCGTATGGATCTACGTGACGACTTTTTATATGTATTATATGCTCAGTGGGGACAAGAAGAGTCGATTAATGTATCTAAATACGATGCTTCTACAGGTGAGCTTGTTAATGAAAATCTGGTACCAGATATTAATAAAGTATCTACATTAAGTAGTATTAATGTAGATGCATCGGGTAATATTTACATTACTGATGCTCCTTATACGGAAACAGGTTCGGTTTATATATTTAATAAGGATGGAAAAAATGTTGCCGGATCTCCTGTCGATTCAAAAGGCTATGGCCCGAATACTGTTTGGGTGATGGGAAATTGATTCTATAAATGAATAGACTGTTTTTATATATAGTTCTTTTGCTCTGCTTTATCTGGCCTTCTTGTCAGATGAGGCAGAGTTCCCATTCCGAAGAATCCCTCTCCTCCGACACCATTCGCTACGCTCAAGGTTTTACAGTGCATCATTTCGATGGTTATACGGCTGTTGAAGTGAGCGATCCGTGGGACAGCACACGTCTGTTGCAACGGTATCTTTTGGTTGACCGAGAGCGGCCTGTTCCCGGAAATCTCCCGAAAGGGACGGTCGTGCAGGTTCCGGCGCAGAATGTCGTGGTTTATACATCGGTGCATGCGGCTATTATCGACCAGTTAGGTGAGACAGGGCGGATCATAGGCGTTTGCGAGCCTCGTTATATGGACACCCCTGCTATCCGGGAAGGGCTGAAAGCCGGACGGATTGCCGATATGGGAGAGGCGACCGCCCCTAATGTGGAACTGATGATCGACAAAGGCGCCGAGCTTGTGATCGTTTCTCCTTTCCAGAATAGCGGCTACGGACCTGTCGAGAAATTAGGAATCCCCATTATCGAAGGGGCCGATTATATGGAGTCGCTACCTTTGGGACGTACCGAATGGATTCGTTTCTACGGGATGTTGTTCGGTAAGGAGGCGTTGGCCGATTCTATTTTCAGGAATACGGAGAAAAACTATCTCGATCTGAAACGGTTGATCACGGCCGATATGCCTCGTCCGACCGTTATCTCCGAAAAGAAGTTCGGTTCTTCCTGGTTTATGCCGGCGGGAGAAAGTTATATCGCCAATCTGTATGCCGATGCCGGAGCCGATTATGTTTTCAAGGAACTCCCCGGAGCCGGAAGTACACCTTTGGCTTTCGAGACAGTGCTCGACCAGGCTATCCATGCCGATATGTGGCTGATTAAATATAATCGGTCCGAAGACATGACCTACGATGATCTGCGTGCCGAATATACGCCGTACGAAAACTTCGACGCCTTTAAGAACCGTCGGATCTATTCCTGTAATACGGGGCTTGTCCCTTATTATGAGGAATTCCCTTTGCATCCTGATTACTTGTTGAAAGACTTGATCTGGGTTTTCCATCCGGAATCGCTGCCTGGTTATACTCCTCGTTATTATCGGAAGATGCAGGACTGATTACAATAAAAACTTTTGAAAAATAATCCTTTATCTGACTATATATGTGCTTGTTGCATAGTAAATCGCAGATGAGGGATTTTTTATAGACTCGTGTCAATCTTGGAGATAAGGGGATTTGGATACCCCTGTGTGATGTGAAATGCTTGTTTTACATATCTGGGACGCTTGTTTGTCAATGATTTTACAAGTGTTCTACAATTGGCAAGCAAGAACAAAGGTATGACTCCCGTTGTAGTGTCTTGCAGCTTTTCTCCTTATTGATTGGTGCTAATGAATCAATAATTCTTCATTTTATACCGAGGGATAATGCCTTGCTATGTTGTTTCTATTTATATCTTTGTCTTTATCTAAGAAAACATATTTATGAAAAGGAAATCGTATACTGATGCGCTTACCACATTGGCAAAAGGAACGGATGCCGGCTTGTACCGGCTGATCCCGGAAAGAGTAGAGATCGTAAACAGTGAAGAAGAAGTACAGGAAATCCTGGCCGAGTGCCGGGTTACCGGTAAGCCTTTGACTTTTAAAGCAGGAGGTACATCATTGTCGGGGCAGACCATTACGGACTCCGTCCTCGTGGAGATCGGTCCCGATTTCGGGAAGATAAAGATTTCGGAAGACGGACGGTCGGCTACTTTTCCTTGCGGGATTACCGGCGATCATGCCAACCGGCTGTTGAAACGTTACGGGAGGAAGTTGGGACCGAGCCCGGCTTCCATCAAATCGGCCCGTATCAGTGGGATCGTGGCCAACAATGCCAGTGGTTCAAGTTATGGTATTACCTATAATTCCTATCATATGGTCCGCAGTATGCGTTTGATCCTGACGGACGGAACTTTGCTCGATACCGCTTCGGCCGAAAGCCGGAGACATTTTGTCGAGAGCCATCCCGAATGGGTGGACGGTTTGCTTGCACTCCGGGAAAGGGTGAAGCAAAATCCGGAGATGGAGGCCCGCATACGTCATAAATACGAACTGAAGAATACTTGCGGGTACGGAGTTAATTCGTTGGTCGACTATGACGATCCGGTCGATATCCTGATGCATCTGATGATCGGTTCGGAGGGAACGCTCGGTTTTATTTCGGAAGTGACCTTTGAGACAGTCCCTGACCTGAAACTGAAAGCTTCGGCTTTGCTTTACTTTCCCTCTATCCGCGAAGCTTGCCAATCTATTCTACCGCTTCGCGAGTGCAGTGTTTCGGCTGCAGAATTGATGGACCGCAATGCCCTCCGTGCTGTCGAGAACGAGCCGGGGATGCCTGAAACGCTCCGGACTTTGCCGGATGAGGCGGTCGCCCTCTTGATCGATACCTCTGCCAATGACAAACAGACGCTACAAAAGCAGTTTGCCGAGATTGAAGAGAAGCTTTCATCCGTACATACACTTTACCCGGTTTCTTTTACCACCGATCCGGAGTTGTATGCCACTTACTGGCGTGTCAGGAGCGGCCTGTTTACTTCGGCTGCGGCAGGACGTCCGCGGGGGACGGTGTCCATTATAGAAGATATTGCTTTCCGGGGAGATGTCTTGGGAGACGCCCTGACCGATGTACGCGAGGTGCTTGCCAGACACCATTATCCCGATGCTGTGATGTGGGGACATCTGTTAGATGGAAATGTTCATTTCACTATTTTCCCGGATGTCAACCGCTCGGAAGGGGTGGAGGGGTATGCCGCCTTTATGCAGGAACTGACCGACACGGTGCTTCGCCATGACGGTAGCCTGAAAGCCGAACACGGGACGGGGCGCAATATGGCTCCGTTTGTCCGCCAGGAATGGGGAGACGATATCTACCTGTTGATGAAAGATATCAAGAAGCTGTTGGATCCACAGAACCTGTTGAACCCTGGTGTGCTGATCAACGACGATCCGCAAGTGTTCATCAAGAACCTCAAGCGGATGCCGCTGGCAAACGATCTGATAGACCGTTGCATCGAATGTGGTTTCTGCGAAGTACAATGTCCGGCACGTAACCTGACGATCACGCCCCGTCAGCGTATCGTGATTTACCGTACCTTGTCGGCGATGGCGGAAAGGGGTGAGACAGGTACTCCCCGTTATGCCGGACTAAAAAAAGCTTTTCAATACAAGGGGAATGAAACGTGCGCTACGGACGGTCTTTGTGGAACGGCTTGTCCGGTCGGCATCAATACCGGTTTGCTGATAAAGGAACTACGATGGAAAGAGAACGGGAAGGCTGCGGAACGAATCGCTTCTTTTATTGCGAAAGACATGGATTCGGTCACGAATGCGTTGCGTCCTATGCTTTCCTTTGCGCATGGTGTTTCCAAAGTGATCGGTTATGGAACGATGGAAGGAATTACGCGTGGCTTGTTCCGGATCAGTGGTCATCGTTTTCCGCTCTGGACGCGGTATACGCCGTCAGGGGCTCGCAAACTTGATTATACGACCGAAACACGGCTTCCGGGACAGCCCGAAATGGTCTATTTCCCTTCCTGCATTACCCGTACGATGGGGCCTTCTGCTGATTATGATGATAAAGCGGGAGTGACGGAAAAGACGATTTCCCTGCTTCATAAGGCCGGATTCGCCATCCGTTATCCGGAAAATATCCACCGTCTGTGTTGTGGTATGGCTTTCAGCAGCAAAGGTTTCCGCCGGCAGGCCAAAGAGAAGGAGGACGAACTGAACGAGGCCTTGCTGAAAATCAGTGACAACGGAGCTTTGCCGATTCTTTGCGATATGAGTCCTTGCCTACTCCATATGCGTGAGACGCTGGATAAGCGGTTGCACCTTTATGAACCGGTCGAATTTATTTATGACTTCATGCTGGACCGGTTGGAGTTCAGCCCTCTGCCTATTACAGTTGCCGTCCATAGCACGTGCAGCACTACGAAAATGGGAGTGACAGCCAAGTTGCAGGCACTTGCCGGCATGTGTGCCGCCAAAGTCGTTTCGCCGATGGAGGTGACTTGTTGCGGATGGGCGGGTGACCGGGGTTTCTTCTATCCCGAACTGAACGCTTCCGCTCTGCGGATGTTGCCCACAAGCCTGGAAGAGGCCACCGAAGGGTACAGTAACAGCCGGACCTGTGAAATCGGTCTGACGATGAACAGCGGCATCTCTTATAAGTCGATTGTTTATCTGGTGGACAAGGTTACCCGGAAGAAGGAAGAGCTTTAAAATAAAATCCCCCCGTACTCTTACAAGCGAGTCGGGGGATTTTCAGTTTGGCATTTTTATTATAGGGAGTTGTTTAGGTTATCATGCCCAGCCGTTCAACATTCCGTAGAAATACATGGGTTTCAGGAAATAAACTTTCAACAGCCATGCAGCCCAAAGTTCCTTCGATGTGTCAAGCATCGTGAACGGGAACGAATTTTTCGCTTCTTTCTTATAGTCGAACTCGCACAGGAGTACATGCCCGTAGTCCGTTACGATCGGGCAGGCGGCATATCCGTCGTATTTCTCTGCCGGCTCTTTGCCTTCCATCAGCGAAATCAGGTTCTTGGCGGCGATAGGCACCTGCTTGCGGATGGCGGCGGATGTCTTGCTGGTCGGAATTCCGGCTACGTCTCCTAAGGAAACGATATTCGGATATGTCTTGTGTACCAGCGTTTCTTTGTCTACCATCACCCAGGCATCGGCGGCCAATTTTCCTTCCGTCCATCCCAGGCCGGCTTCTTTTACGAAATCGGGAGCAGACATCGGCGGCGTGAAATGCAGGAAGTCATAATCTTCTACAAACGGCGTGTAGACTTTCTGATCGCCCACTGTTTCGATTTTCTCGAAATGAACCTGCTTGGCAGCCGTGTCTACGCCTTTCACGCGTACATTCAAGTTGATAGGAATGTTGCGCTCCTTGTAGATTTCCAACAAGCGGGGAGTGAAAAACGGCACGTCATACAGTTCTTTGGATGCAGTGTAAAAATTCAGGTCCACTGTCTCGCGTGTACCCTGCTTGCGGGTATAATGTTCTGTCAACAAGCAAATTTTCTTGGGAGCACCCCCGCATTTGTGCTTGGTATAAGTATCTGTGTAGATTCCACGTCCGCCTGTCTTGGAGAATTCCTGTATGGCTTTCCAAGTCTTTTGTGCACCTTCGAAGTCGTAGATGCTATGGGCGTTTCCTTGTCCAAGTGTCGCTTGCGTGATACCTTCCACCTTTTCCCAGTTGATTTGGATTCCGGGAGTCAAGACCAGGAAGTCGTAGGCGATCTTTCCGTTATTTTTAGTTGTTACCTGATTCCATACGGGATCGACGGCGGCAACAGAATCTTTAATCCATTTGATATCGCTGGGCATACAGTCCTCCTGCTTTCTCCAGACATCATCCGGTTGGTACACACCCGATGCGATCAGGGTGAAGCCCGGTTGATAAAACTGACGGTCACTGGGATCGATCAAAGTGATATCCGGCTTGTCCAACCAGCTCTTTAAACGGGCAGCCATACTGATACCGGCAGCACCTCCGCCGATAATTACAATTTTACCTTTGGCTTTGCTTGAAAATGCTTTTGCCTTTTGTGTACTTGCAGCGGTCAGCAACCCGGCCATTGCCATCAGTTTGAAAAAGTGGCGGCGGTCGATACCTTTCTTCTCAAACGCCTTTAATTGATCTTCCAGTTCGTGTTTCATCATGTCTAAAAAATTAGATTTTAGTCACAAAGAAAAGATAATCCGCAGGGGCGTACAAAGAAAGGACTACTACATAGCTTGCGCAAGTGTTTTGAGTGGAAAGAAATACTACAACATTACTTTCTCATGTTCTTTTATGTTGTGTATAATTAGTTGGTATATAATTACATATAAGATGTGTGTTTCTGAGAAAATATTTTCAGAAGCCCATTAGGAAATCGACAAGATTCGTATCCCCTTCCAGCTCCAAACGTTTCCTCAAACGGTATCGACGCAGCTCTATCGCCCGTACGGATACGTTCATGAGGGACGCGATTTCCTTCGTGGAGAGATTCATGCGGAGCAGACAGCAGATGCGGAGATCGCCTGTCGTGAGATCACTGTATCGCTGCCTGAGGCGGTCCATGAAATTCTGGTGCGTACTGTTGAAATAGCTTTCAAACAGTACCCAGTCCGCCTGGTTGTTCAAAGTCTCTTCCATCAAAGTTTTCATGCGGATGTAGAGTTTGTTCGGATAACGTTCACCCAGCGTCTCCTTCTGCTTTTCCAGTTCTTCCAACAGGCTTTGGACGGCCTGGTTGCGTTTGACAAGGGCTGTAGTCTGGAGTGTCAGCTCGTTATTTTTGTTTTGCAGCTCGGCTTCGAGCATCTGGTTTTTTATGAGCTGCATCTGCTGTTGTTCGGCCTGCCGTTCGGCTTCGGCTTTTTCCTGTTCTTCCTTATGCAGGTTTCTCAGGTTGTAGCGGAGCACGGCCTGCACGAGGAACCAGACGAGTGCGATATAGACCAGCCACGCCCATACGGTGTTATACCAGGGAGGACGGACTTCGATGGGGAGTGTGAGTTCGGGATAGGGCCCCTTGATGACATATTTGCGGACTTTTAATTCATACCTCCCTTCCGGTAATTGCAGGAAAGTGATTTTCCCGTCGTGTTGCCAGGCAGACCAGTCCGAAGATACGCCTTCGATCTTGTAACTGATCTGGTGGTTGGAGGTGAATATTGTGGTGCCTGCCCAGACATTGAATTCCTGGAAGTCGTGTGGGAGAGAAATGTGCTGCGTGTTGATCGGCAGGCGATGGATGCCGGAAGCATCGACATATTCAAGTCCCGAAATCTTCAGGGGAGTGCTGCCCAGACTGTTGCCGATCAGTTCCCGGATGTTGATCAATAAAGCCCCTTGCATGGCGGAGACCAAGACCAGCGAATCGTTTAAAGGGATGATCCGTTTGCCCCTCGTCACGAGGTTCATATTGTAATTGTCGAAGAGCAGGCGGCATTTCAATGTCCCGATGCCGTCTGCCACGTGAAACAATCCGGCTTCGTTTCCGATGGAAAGCCAGTAGAGGTCGTCACCGGCCGGGTAAACGAGTCCGGCTTGGGCGAATATTCCCAATGCTTCCGTGTTCCGGAATAATTGCTTGACGTCCGGTACGGGGGCTTTGTCGGTTTTGAGATAAGGTTGTGCTTCGGCTTCGTTTACGGGAACGAAAGGACTTGTGGCTCCTAATGAGCGTTTGAAATAACCGAGGTTGGTCTGGATATACAATTCTTCGCCATCCAATCCGGCATTCGCCAGTTTGCCGATCGCGCTTCTTTTCCCTAATAAGGTGATCGGGGGATCGAAAGAGATTTGTGATAATCCGTTGTCGAGCGCCACCCAGATTTGTCGTGTGTCTTGTACACAGATAAAGCGGACGATGTTGTCTTGTAGCTGGTTCTGCAGAGACAGATGTTGCAGGATCATACCGTCGGAATCCGTGATATATAATCCTTGTGTCAGGGTGCCGATGAAAAAGAGCGTTCCGTTGGTCGCAAAGGCGCTCGGTTGTGCGTCCTGTATTTCTTTGGGTAAAGTAAAAGGTATTTCAACGGCTGGTGGGGTGAAGCGGACTTCTGGCGGAACCGTGTTTAGCGGGCGGTATCGAAGGGTTCCGTCCTTGTCGTATGTCCAGCTTCCCAGCATCGTCTCGTTGCGGGTGTAAATCGTGTCGTTGTAGTTGGTTACGCCGGTCACCTCTTCCTGTCCCGGCAGTGAATAGAGCCTCCAGGTATTGCCGTCGAAAGCAAGCAGGCCGGAATTGTTGGCGACATACAGCATACCGTCGGGTGTTAGCGAAAAGCCCCAGTTCTGGCAACTCGCCTTATAATCGTCGACCGTATAATTTTTTACGAATACATAGGGAATGGCTACTGACGCGCACACGGTATGTACCGTGAACAGGAAAGAAATGAGAATGATCAGCAGTCTGTACATAGGTCTATTATGAATAAAAGGGAGGTGTGTCAAAATCTCCTTGTCCTCGCGCTTGATGCGGGGCCGCAAAAGGACAGACCTTATCAATCAGATTTTTATAGGGCCGGTTTTAATGCGATCCCGCGTCAAGCGCGGGAACAGGATAGTTTTGACACACCTCCCTGAATTGTGCTGCAAATATACTTAAATTCTTATTTATTTGTATTCCTGCCAGCTCTTAATCTGGATGCCTTTTTCATCCATATTGCAGAAAGCGCTGATGAAGGCACTTGCCAAACGGGCGTTGGTGATCAACGGAATGTTGTGATCGATCGCCGCACGACGGATCTTGTAGCCGTTGGTCAGCTCGCGCTTGCTGTGGTCCTTCGGTATGTTGACAACCAGTTCGAACACGTGCTGGCTGAACATATCCATAATGTTCAGGTCGCCCTGTTCGTCCGGCCAGCAAACAGCTGTCGCAGGGATACCGTTTTCATTCAGGAATTTAGCTGTTCCGGCTGTTCCGTAGATGTTGTAACCTTTGGCTGCCAGCATGTGGCAAGGTTCCAGCAGTTCGGCTTTGCTCTTGGCGGCACCGGAAGAGACTAACACGTTCTTCTGCGGGATTCTGTTTCCGACAGCCATCATGGCAGAAAGCAGTGCTTCGTCGAAGTCGTCGCCGATACAACCTACTTCACCTGTAGAGCTCATATCTACGCCCAGTACAGGGTCAGCCTTGTGTAGACGGGCGAATGAGAACTGCGAAGCCTTCACGCCGATCCAGTCGATGTCGAATGCGCTCTTGTCCGGTTTGGTGTAAGGAGCATCGAGCATGATACGGGTAGCCGTTTCGATAAAGTTGCGTTTCAGAACTTTGGATACGAACGGGAAGCTGCGGGATGCACGCAGGTTACATTCGATTACCTTCACGTCGTTGTTCTTGGCTAGGAACTGGATGTTGAACGGTCCGCTGATATTCAACTCTTTGGCGATCATCTTGCTGACCTTCTTGATGCGGCGGGCTGTTTCGAAGTAGATCTTCTGTGCCGGGAATACTAATGTCGCGTCACCGGAGTGAACACCGGCAAACTCGATATGTTCGGAGATGGCATATTCAACCACTTCGCCGTTCATGGCTACCGCGTCGAATTCGATCTCTTTCGCTCCCTGCAGGAATTCGGAAACGACTACCGGATATTCTTTGGAAACCTTGGCTGCCAGGTTCAGGAATTCGATCATCTGTTCCTTGTTGTGGCATACGTTCATGGCTGCGCCGGAAAGCACGTAAGACGGACGGATCAGAATCGGGAAACCTACCTTTGCGATAAAGGCGTCGATCTCTTCCATGCTGGTCAACTCGGCCCAACGTGGCTGGTCGATACCTAACGTATCCAGCATCGCGGAGAATTTATGACGGTTTTCGGCACGATCGATCGACAGCGGCGAAGTACCCAATACAGGGACGTTCTGACGGTACAGCTTCATGGCAAGGTTGTTCGGGATCTGTCCGCCTACGGACACGATTACGCCCTTCGGTAGTTCTAAGTCCATGACGTCGAGTACACGTTCGAACGACAGTTCGTCGAAGTACAGGCGGTCGCACATATCATAATCGGTGGAAACCGTTTCCGGATTGTAGTTGATCATGATGGATTTGTAGCCTAACTTGCGGGCTGTCTGTGCGGCATTCACCGAACACCAGTCGAACTCTACGGAAGAACCGATGCGATAAGCTCCCGAACCTAAGATCACGACACTCTTGTCGTTCGGATAATAAGAGATATCGTGCTGGCTACCGTCGTATGTCATATACAAGTAGTTCGTCAGTTCGGGATGTTCCGATGCGATCGTATTGATGCGTTTTACGCTCGGCAGGATACCTAATTTCTTACGCAGGTTACGCACGCGGATGTTTTCCTTTTCCATGTTGCCTTCCGGATTTTCAACATAGCGGGCGATCTGGAAGTCGGAGAATCCCAGGCGTTTTGCTTCCTTCAGCACATCTTCCGGCAGATCCTCGATCTTATTGTAGGCAGACAGTACTTTCGTATAGTCTACGATGTTTTTCAGTTTTTCCAGGAACCACGGGGTGATTTTGGATAGTTCGTGTATGCGGTCTACCGTGTAGCCTTCTTCAAGCGCTTTGGCTACGGCGAAAATACGCAAGTCGGTCGGGTTGGCCAGTGCGTCGTCCAGGTTGTCGAATTCCACGTCGTTATTGCCGACGAAGCCGTGCATGCCCTGTCCGATCATGCGCAGACCTTTCTGCATGATTTCCTCGAAGCTCTTACCGATCGACATGATCTCGCCGACAGACTTCATGCTCGAACCGATCAGACGGCTTACACCGACGAACTTAGTCAAGTCCCAACGCGGGATCTTCACGATCATGTAGTCTACTTCCGGTGCTTTATAGGCGGAGTTGGGGGTTCCCATTTCGCCGATTTCGTCAAGGCTGTAACCCAGCGCCAACTTGGCTGCCACGAATGCCAGCGGATAACCGCTCGCTTTGGAGGCAAGTGCGGAAGAACGGCTCAGGCGGGCGTTTACTTCGATCACGCGGTAGTCACAAGTCTCGGAGTTGAATGCGTACTGGATGTTACATTCGCCGACGATACCTAAATGGCGGATCGTCTTGGTCGAAAGTTCTTTCAGCAGATCCAGTTCTTTGTCTGTCAGTGAACAGGTAGGAGCGACAACGATACTTTCGCCGGTATGTACGCCTAACGGGTCCACATTTTCCATGCTTACGACCGTGAAGCAGTGGTCGTTCTTGTCGCGGATTACTTCAAATTCGATTTCCTTCCAGCCTTTCAGCGATTCTTCCACCAATACCTGGGGAGAATAGGCGAAAGCGCTTTCTGCCAGCGAACGCAGTTCGGCCTCGTCCTTGCAGATACCGCTACCCATACCGCCCAATGCGTATGCGGAACGGATCATAACCGGGAAACCGATCTCGTAAGCCGCCTTTACGGCGTCTTCCAGGTTTTCGACAGCGTGGCTGACCGGAGTTTTTACTGCTATCTCGTCAAGTTTCTTAACAAACAGGTCGCGGTCTTCTGTGTACATGATTGCTTCGACCGAAGTTCCCAGTACTTTTACACCATATTTGGCCAGTGTTCCGCTGGTATACAGTTCGGTTCCGCAGTTCAGGGCAGTCTGTCCGCCAAAAGCCAGCAGGATACCGTCCGGTTGTTCTTTTTTGATCACTTCTTCAACAAAATAAGGAGTGATCGGCAGGAAATACACCTTGTCGGCTACCCCTTCTGATGTTTGAATGGTTGCAATGTTCGGATTGAGCAATACGGTGCTGATTCCTTCTTCTTTCAGCGCCTTCAATGCTTGTGAGCCAGAGTAGTCAAATTCTCCGGCCTGTCCGATCTTCAGGGCACCCGAGCCCAGAACAATCACCTTTTTGATACCACTTTTCGACATAGTAATTTGGGTTGTTTAATTTATTGATTTTATAGAATGTTATAATTGTCTTACGAGATCATAAGGCACAAAAAAAATGCGTTAGTAAAAATAACTAACGCATCCTATATAACCAAATGATAATCCTTTAAAATAAAGAAATGAGCTTCATTGTCCGACATATAACCGGAAAAGTATGCTGGATTATCCTTATGTGCCTTCTGTGTCATGAAACTCTATCTTCAAAATTTCGGCAAAGATAAGGCTTATATTTTAAATATGCAAGAGGTTCAGACTGTCTCTTTTTTGAAAAACACCCTTTAGGCCAATAGGACAATCGCGTCAAAAGATTCTTTTCCGACTATCTTTTACTAATTGTCATTTTGACAACCTAATCAGGGTATTTACTATCAAATAGAATGTTAAAAAATATTACCCTTGCGGGTAATTTCCAAAAGATGCCCTACTAATTCAAATTAGATGGGATAGAGGTATCGTTTTGATAATTTTATTTTCCTATCTTTACCTCATCAATCATTCAAATAATTCTGATATTATGAATAAGACGCTTTATCTCATTTTTACATGTCTCCTTCTGTGTGCCGGCACCCGTCTTACCGCCCAGACTTTTGATTATGATCGGGTGAGCGGCCATCCCCGCTTGTTGATGAAGCAGGGCGAGGAACGGCAGATACGGGAAAGTCTGAAAGATAATCCCGAAATGCAGCGCGTCTATAATCAGATTGTCGGAGAAGCCGACCGGTTGTTGGTCTGCCCGACGCTGACGTATAAGAAAGAGGGACGCCGTCTGTTGGCCGTTTCCCGTGAAGCGTTGAAGCGTATTTTCGACCTTTCATTTGTGTATCGGATGACCGGCGAAGATAAATACCGTCTGCGTGCCGAGCAGGAGATGGTGTCTGTCTGCTCGTTTGATGACTGGAACCCGTCTCATTTTCTGGATGTCGGCGAGATGACGATGGCGGTTGCGATCGGCTATGACTGGCTGTTCGATAAGCTGTCTCCGGAGACAAGGAGATTGGCACGTGAATCGATTCTTCAGAAAGGTTTTGCTCCGTCGAACGACAAACAATATAACTGGTTCCTGAAAGCGGAAAACAACTGGAACCAGGTTTGCAATACCGGTTTGGTATATGGAGCCCTTGCCCTTTTGGACTCGGATGGCAAGGAGGCGGCTGCTGTCATCGAACGGGCTATGTCGTCTGTCCCCCTGTCGATGAAAGTGTATGCCCCTGACGGCAACTATCCGGAAGGATATAATTATTGGGGATATGGGACGAGTTTCAACGTGATGTTGATCGCCGCGCTGGAATCGGCTCTCGGTTCGGACGGTGGGCTGAGTACGGTGGAGGGCTTTATGCCTTCGGCCCGCTTCATGCAGTATATGGCAGGGACGACCGGTCTTGCCTTCAATTTCAGTGATGCACGCGAAACGACTCAATCTTTTCCGGCCATGTTTTGGTATGCATCCAAATTGGGCGATCCTTCCTTGCTCTGGAACGAAAAAATATTCCTGACACGCGAGGATACGCATTTTACTGCGGAGGAAGAGCGTTTCTTGCCGATTATCCTGATCTATGGTTCCCGTTTCGATATGAAAGAAGTGACGCCGCCTGTCTCGAAAATCTGGACCGGACATGGAAAAGTGCCTGTAGCCCTGATCCGTACCGGATGGGACAAAGGAGAAGGTTTTTATGTCGGGATAAAAGGAGGAACGGCTTCGGCCAACCATGCCCATATGGATGCCGGCTCATTTGTGTTCGAAGCTCTGGGAGTACGCTGGGCGCAAGATTTGGGTATGCAGGAGTATTATTCGCTGGAAAAGGAGGGGGTGCGTTTGTGGAACGGTAATCAGGACGGGCAACGTTGGGATGTCTTCCGCTATAATAACTTTGTACATAATACGTTGACGGTGAACGGAGAGAAACACCAGGTAAAAGGAACGGTCCCGATCCTTGCTACCTATACGAAAGATGCACGGTTAGGGGCCAGTTTGGATATGACTTCACTGTTCGGCGGTAGTCTGAAAAAAGCGACACGCGAGGTCGTGCTTGTGAAGGAACGGTATTTGCAGGTAACGGATCAGGTGCAGGCTGCCGGCAAACCGGCTTTCGTCCGGGGGGCAAAGGGCCCAACCCTACATTCATA
>OGQT01000982.1_pt1 | contig 24026 bp, 17 predicted proteins | sample 1553261 | NCBI WGS metagenome assembly OGQT01 (sample SAMEA2579992, study PRJEB22360) | human gut metagenome | biome: human gut; feature: human-associated habitat; material: faeces | place: Denmark | collected 2008/2010
AAAAACACAGATAAAACTGAAAAGACAGAAAAGACGGAGGCTTTTACGGTGAAGAAACTGGCAGAATGGATTAGTATAAAGAAAATAGCAGCAGCTGTGGGAATCGCGTTTTTAGCGTCGATGGTACCCAACTGGTTATTAGCGTTTATCGCCAGACCTTCGGGGGACGACTACGGATATTCTGCAGCAAGCCATCAGACGTGGCTTCATACGCATTCTGTGATCGAAGTGTTTCGGACAGGTCTGGAAACGACAAAGCAGATGTGCCAGGTCTGGAATGGAGACTGGTTCAGTGTTTTTATATTTACGCTGATGCCGGAGGCCTTTGTATACAGAAGTTTTTGGATCGTACCTGTGTTCTGGACACTGGCAATGATTGCAGCCACTTATTATATGGTACATGAGTTTTTTACAAACTATTTTGGCTTAAAATGGTATGAAGGCGGAGTAGTCACATTATTGATTCTGCTGATGTTTTATCAATGGATTCCAAGCTCCGGAATCGGTATGTACTGGTATGTTGGAGTAATCCACTATATGATGCCCCATGTTTTGGCAATGCTTTTGATTGGATTTTTACTGAAATATTTAAGAACGGACAAATTCAGATATATTATCTTTTCTGTTTTGGGAATGATCGCAATCGGAGGGAGCAGCTATTATTCGGCATTTCTGGTTTTATTCAGTTATGTATTGATGTTTGTGATCGTGAAAAATAAAAAGCGTGCAGGGGTGTTTGCATTCCCGACATTTGCCGGAATGATCGCTTTGTACTTTCAGGTTACAGCACCCGGAAATGCAGCCAGAGTAGGCGGAGAGCAGATGGGCTTCAGCGTAGGAAAAGCAGCTTTCACGATTGTAGAAGCGTTGTGGCAGGGGGCTGTAAATGTAGGAAATTATTGGGGGGGGGCTTTTCCGCAAGACTCCACTTTTATTTGTGCTGTTATTCTTTGTGACAGTCGTAGCATGGGAATGTCTTTCAGAAGCAAAATTGAAATTCGAGTTTAAATATCCGGTATTATGGGTTGGCTATATGTTTGGCGTGTATGCGGCAATGTATGCACCGGAGCTCTATGCAGCAACGGAGGTGTCCGGAGGACCTGGAACGATGGAATATCTGACGTTTATTTTAACGTCAGTTTCCTCCGTTATCTATGTAGAGGGCTGGATCTTGCGGAAACTGGAACTACGTCATACTCTGAAAAGAAGAGAAATTTATCATAAATGTATCACAGTTCCGGCGGTATTTGTTTGCCTGGTTCTGTGCCTGGTATTTAGGGGAAATCTGAAGGATTCGTTATTTTACAGCTCCTGCAAGCGGTCAGGCAGCAGATTTTAAGGAACAAATGGAATCCCAGGAAAGAATATTGCGGGATGATTCCATTAAAGAAGCATATCTGTGTCCGACAAATCCGGAGCAGGGGCCATTGATGCATATGCCGGTCATCAAAAATCCGGAAGCATTTACCAATAGAGTTGTCGGAAACTTTTATGGAAAAGACATGGTTACGACAACGGAATGAATATCAGATAACAATTACAGATAGGATGAATCCAGCATAAAAATAAAGGAGAACAGTGTGAATAAAAAATTTGCAGAATTAATGTTCCATTGTTTATGATGATCACAGGCGCATTGCTGATTCCAAAAGCCGAGAGCTGGAGTGTGATCTTTAAAAAGAGAATTTCCAGAATGCTTGTAGTATTAGTTGCTTTTTCTGCGCTGATGTATGGCCTGCTGTGCTTTGCATGGAATCAGGATACATTTTCAGCAATGGCATTTGTGGAGAAGCTGCTGAAAAATGAGATTCAGACTTCTTACTGGTACCTGTATGAATATATAGGAATTTTGATGATGCTTCCATTTCTTGGGGCAATTGCGAGAAATGTGGATTTGGATTGCATGAAATATTTTCTGGGATTGGGGCTGATCATTAAAGTCGGAATGTCTATCGTCGGACAGTTTACGGGATATTCTATGATCCGTATTGAATCTTATGATCCCGCTGATGGCTTGTGCAGTCTATCTTGGCGTCCGCAGATTTTTTGTAATGCATACGAATATCAGAGGAGCCGGGATCATAGCATGTCTGGGCAGCTGTGCATTTGGCGTATACTTACTGGAGCATATCGGTCAGAAGCTATTCCTGAAGCTGTATTTGCAGCTGGCAGATCGGACATTCGGAATATTTGCATGCTCTGTTTATATCTGCTGTATTTTGCTGTTTAGCTTTGTACGTACATGGCTTATTCGAAAAAGTAAAATAGTAAGAAAATTTATTTAGCAGATTGGTACAGTTCTTTTTGCGGAAACAGGGGAGGATGTAACGAAAATCCATGCAAAGGGAACAAGACTGACGCAAAGAACTTTATTACGTTCGTAGCACTGATGACTCTCAGGACTAAACCTGAAAGTCGTCGAGAGTTAATTTTTCAGGAAGTTCACAGATAATATTGGTAATTGATTTGGCGAGAAATGCATGTTAAATTCCTGAAAATTAGACGGTTACCAATCCCTGCTTGTTAAAAAGCAGGGATTTGTAGTATGATAAAGAGTATCAGAACCACAGAAAGGAACACACTTATGCTGCACGAACTGGAATATCCATTTGACAGTGAATATATTTTAAAAAAATCAAAGAGCTTGAAGCGTCGTCTGCTGGAGGAGAACACCCAGCGGATTCCGAAGAAGATCGCGGTGCTGGGAGGCTCTACGACCCATGATATTATCCGGATTCTGGAGCTGTTTTTGCTGAATCAGGGAATTGAACCGACCTTTTATGAATCGGAGTACGGAATGTACTGGGAAGATGCGATGTTCGGCAATGAAGAATTGAACGCGTTTGGACCGGATCTGGTTTATATTCATACGAGCTTTCGGAACCTGCGCAGTCTGCCGGAGGTAAAGGATTCCCGGGAACAGGTGGAAGACAAGCTCAGATCGGAATTTGAACATTTTCAGGTGATGTGGAAGAAGCTGGCGGATACCTGGCATTGTCCGATCATTCAGGACAACTTTGAACTTCCCTATTACCGTCTGATGGGAAATCAGGATGGTGCGGATTTTCATGGCAGAACCTGGTATGTGAACCGGATGAACCAGATGTTTGCAGATTATGCGGCAGAGCATCAAAATTTCCTGATCAATGATATCTGCTATCAGTCTGCGGCATATGGTCTGGATGAATGGTCTGCGCCGTTTTTCTGGCACATGTACAAGTATAGTTTGTGCCTGAAGGCGATTCCATGGATGGCACACAACGTTGCGAATATTATGAAGTCGCTTTACGGAAAAAATAAAAAATCGCTGGTGCTGGATCTGGACAATACGCTTTGGGGAGGCATTGTCGGGGATGATGGTCCGGAAAATCTGGAAATTGGACAGGAAACGAATCTGGGACAGGTTTATGCGGAATTTCAGTCCTATGTGAAGTCACTGAAAGACTATGGCGTGATGTTGAACGTCGCGTCCAAGAATGAAGAGGAAAATGCACTTGCAGGCTTGAATCATCCGGCAGGGGTGCTGAAGCCGGAGGATTTCCTGATCATTGCGGCAAACTGGGAGCCGAAGAGCCGGAATATTCTGGAAATTGCACATCAGTTGAACATTTTGCCGGACAGCCTTGTGTTTGCAGATGATAATCCGGCAGAGCGGGAGATTGTGCGGCAGCAGGCGCCCGGTGTGACTGCGCCGGAAATCGGCAAGCCGGAGGATTATATCCGGGTGCTGGATCGCGGTGGTTATTTTGAAGTGACGTCGCTTTCGGAGGATGACCGCAAGCGAAATGAGATGTATCAGGCGAATTTGAAGCGCGAAAAGGCGCAGGCATCCTTTGCGGACTATGCAGAGTATTTGAAATCCCTGGATATGAAAGCCACGATCCGAAGCTTTGAACCGGTTTACATGGCAAGAATCGCACAGCTGACCAATAAGAGCAATCAGTTCAATTTAACAACACAGCGTATGACACAGGCACAGATTGAACAAATGGCGGCGGATGATTCTTATATTACCTTATATGGAAAACTGGAGGATAAGTTCGGGGATAACGGCGTTGTTTCTGTTGTGATCGCCCAAAAGGAAGAGAAAGCAGCGCATATCCGCCTGTGGCTGATGAGCTGCCGCGTCCTGAAACGGGACATGGAGCTTGCAATGCTGGATGAGCTTGTGGAACGGTGTCAGGAAGCAGGAATCGAAGAAATTTACGGATACTATTATCCGACGGCGAAAAACAACATGGTACGGAAATTTTACGGAGAGCTGGGCTTTGAGAAGTGTTCGGAGGATGAGGCTGGAAACAGTGTCTGGAAGCTGAACACAGCAGGCTATGAAAAGCGAAACCATGTGATCGAAGTGGAGAGCTGAGTATGTTATTTCAGTCATATATTTTTATCCTGCTGTTCTTTCCGCTGTGTCTGCTGGGCTTCTGGGGGCTAAAGCGCCAGAAGCTTTTGCAGCTCTGGCTGATTGCCTTTTCCCTGTGGTTTTACGGAGCAGCGAGTCCGTATTATCTGTTGCTGCTGCTGGGCAGTATTGCATGGAATTATGCTTTTTTTCGCGCCATAGAGCGTGGCATTGGGCGTGTTACAGAGCGTGTTTCCGGGAGTGCTATGGAGCGCGCAGAGTATGGGATGGAATGTGACAGCTCCCGGAAAAGACTTTTGTTAGGAATTGGAATTGCAGGAAATCTTGCATTACTTTGCTTTTTTAAATATTTTAATGCAATATCGGCTGGCTGGAGTCAGATGAAAGGGCTGGAGGATCCGATTCTGCAGCTTGCATTACCCCTTGGCATCAGCTTTTTTACCTTTCAGCAGATTGGATTTCTGGCAGATGCTTATAAAGGAGAGGTTGGGGCGTGCAGCCTGAGGGAATATGTCCTGTTCGTTTCCTTTTTCCCATATGTGTCGTCCGGACCGATTGTCAATGCGCAGGAAATGCTGCCGCAGTATCGGCAAATCGGTCGGCAGTGTCTGGATTGGGAAAAGTTTGCAGGCGGACTGTATCTGTTTGCGCTGGGGCTGTCAAAAAAGGTGCTGCTTGCGGATACCTTCGGCAAGGCGGTGGATGCAGGCTATGGAAATGTGGCAGGGCTGTCCGGCACGGATGCCTGGCTGGTAATGCTGTTTTATACGCTGCAGCTGTACTTTGATTTCAGCGGCTATTGCGATATGGCGGTCGGTCTGGGCAAAATGATCGGTCTGGAGGTCGCAGAAAATTTCGATGCGCCGTTTCACTCTGCTTCGGTCAAGGAATTCTGGCGCAGATGGCACATGACGCTGGGACGTTTTTTTACAAGGTATGTATACATCCCCCTGGGCGGAAATCGGAGGGGGAAGATGCGGACGCTGTGCAATGTGATGATCGTTATGCTGCTTTCAGGGCTCTGGCACGGCGCGGCGTGGACCTTTGTGCTGTGGGGATTTTTACATGGAGTCGGGATGATCTGGGATAACCTGGAGCATCCGCATTTACCGAAAAAATGGATGCGGCAGGCAGCGACCTTTGCCTATGTTTGTATGACCTTCGTGTTTTTCAGGGCAGAGAGCATTGCGCAGGGGATTGACGTTTTAAAAAGCATTGTCAGCCTGAAATGGAACGGCTTTGTGTTTCAGATGGCATCGGCGCTCGACATGACGGAATGTTACATTATCACAAAGGCGCTGTCGATGAAGCTGCCGGGACTACTTTCGTGGTTCTGGCTCGGAATTTTTGTTGTGCTGATTGCAATCTGTGTCCGGGTTCTTTTCGGAGAAAAAGTATCCGGCGTGGTTGCATTGCAGAGGCAGAAAGGCTATGGCAGGCTGTATCCGGTGCTTCTGGCGGTTTTGTTTACCTGGTCAATAATCTCAATGACAGGCGTGAGCGAGTATCTCTATTTTTCGTTTTAAAGGGAAAATGGCGGCAGTATGATCTGTCCGGGACAGTGTGAGGAATGAGAGAAAAATTGAAAAATAAAATTTTTCAATCGCGAGATTTGTGTCTGCGCGCACTTGACACAAACTCGACATGCGCAAAAAGCGTGCGCAGAAATGAGCGGAAAATATGGTAAATTCCAAATGGATTCGGCGTTTTGCGGTCTGGACGGCAGCGCTTTTAGCAGCGATCGCAGCAGTGGTAGTGATTTTTGACCCGTTTTATCATTTTCACGGTCCGCTGCCGGGGATGAAAGCAGTCGTAACGAAATCGGAATATCAGTGTATCGGCACAATACGGAATTTTTCTTATGACAGCGTGCTGGCAGGATCCTCTACAGCGGAAAACTATAACAATCACTGGTTTGACGAGGCATTTTCCTGTAGGACGGTCAAGGCGATCAAAAGCTCCGGGACGTGCGCAGATCTGAAATTTTATATGGATGAAGCGTTTGCGACGCACGATCTGAAAAATGTGTTTTACAGCCTCGATCTGTTTGCCTTGGACGGCGACCCGGAGACGAATTTTGTCAACGATTCGATGCCGCTGTATTTATATGATAAAAATCCGTTCAATGACGTGAAGTATCTGTTCAACAAGGATGTATTGTTTGAGGATATCCCGTATCTGCTGGCGATGAATTTCAGCGGGTATGACGATGGGATGTCTTATAATTTCTGGCAGTATAAAACCTTTTCTGAAGAAGAGGCGAGAAAGCATTACGAACAGTCGGAAGAGATTGCACCGATGCAGGAGCCGTCTGAGTGGCAGGCACGGGTAGAGGAAAATATTGGTTTGTTGACAGATATGGTAAAAAAGCATCCGGAGACAGAATTTTATTTTTTCCTGCCGCCCTATTCCGAGCTTTGGTGGGACAGCGTGTACCGGAGCGGGCAGACGGAGGAATATCTCTATGCCAGACAGGCGGCGATGGAAGCGCTGATTGTATATGATAATGTACAGGTTTATGATTTTCAGACGGATGAGGATATTATTTTGAATTTGGATTATTACATGGATCCGATTCATTTTTCTGCGGATGTGAATCAGTTCATGGTCGTAAAAGCAAAGGAAGCCGATGTAGCATATCTGGTGACAAAAGAAAATCTGTCTGACCGGTGCAGTGCAATGCGCAGGCTGGCAGAGAAGATCACAAACAGGTAGCAGGAGTATTTACACGAGATATTTTCCAAACATTTTTAGGGTGTGATCATGACAGATATTTATCAGAAAGCTTATACGAGCATATATCCTTCCAGGCTTGGGGATATTTTGCTGGCGGCGGACGAAATCGGGCTTACCGGTTTGTGGTTTTTCGGGCAGAGCTATTTTGCAGATACACTTCCGGCAGAGCAGGTTGCGCAGGAAACGCCGATACTTGCACAGGCAAGGGAATGGCTGGACGAATATTTTTCGGGAAAAGAACCGGACTTTACACCGAAGCTGCATCCGATCGGATCGCCGTTTCGGCAGGCGGTATGGAGGATTTTGCTGCAGATTCCCTATGGTCAGACGATGACCTACGGAGAAATCGCAAGCCAGATGGAAAAGCTGCAGAACCGGCCTCATATGTCTGCGCAGGCGGTAGGCGGTGCGGTGGGACATAACGGGATTTCAATCATCATTCCATGCCATCGGGTTGTTGGGACAAAGGGGAACCTGACAGGGTATGCAGGCGGACTTGACAAAAAGATGGCACTGCTTGAGCTGGAGCATGCCAATCGGAAAACTTATCCGGAAAATTTGTCGCTGTAATGAATATGCATATCTTCCCAGTCCATAAATAATACATAGAATACTTTTCCATATTGTGGGCTTTCTACAATTCTCCCATGATCCAGTACAGAAAGATAAGATCCGTCCGCCTTTCGAAGATGAAAATGAATATAGTCATTTTCATTTCCGCTGTCGATTTGTTCCCAAATGCTTGCTTCTATCTGCTGCTGCTCATCTTCACGAATCAGGTTGTGAAAACTCTTATTGGTGAGCCTGAAGAATTCATCCATACTTTGATATCCGGTCATAGAAAGAAATTCATGGTTTGCATAAAAAAGTTCGTCATCTTCCTTGTCTGCTCTGTATATGATAAATGCACCCGGAAGGTGTTCGGAGATATCTCTAAGTGCAAAGCCCAGCTGTTTGCGAACAACGAATTGAAGTTCCTGCTTGTAAGACATACATCCATTTTTCCCGTGAAGCTTTATTTCATAGAGAGCTGCATCTGCACAGCGCATGAGCTGTGAAAGACTGGATGCAAAGGTCGGATATTCCGCATATCCAAGAGAAATATAAAATTGCTGCTCCCTTCCTCTGCATGAGAATGTTTTGGGAAGGCTGGTGAATTGCTGCAATTGCGCTTCTGCTTCTTCAAAGGTATAGTTAGGGAGAAGAACACAAAATTCGTCTCCACCGTTTCTTCCTAATATGGCATCAGATGGAAAAAAAGCTTTCATGCTGTCTGCAAGACATTTCAATGCCTTGTCACCATAACCGTGTCCATAGATATCATTGATAAACTTAAAGTCATCAATATCAAAAAGTGCAGCCACAAAATGAGTTTTCGGATTTTTAGCTATCATTTTCGCTGCCAATTCATCAAATCCATAGCGATTGTAAATATTGGTAAGGGAATCCGTGTGTGCCAGTATCTGAAATCTGTTTTTATTTTCTTTCGAAGTCAGCCATACACAGGTAAGAACGGACAGAAGTATAACGTTAGCAGTTAATATCACACTGGTTTTTGCTATTAATAAATTGTTTCGCCATCCACCTTGAGGAGCGACTTCAAACATCCATTCCTCTTCCCCTATCGTAAAAGTATAAGAAACCGGATTTATCAACGAATCATTTGATTGAGAAACAATGTTATAGGTATCACTCCAGGGAGCATCTGTCTTTGAAATTCTGTATTCATATCCAAAGCTGGAAAGTGCACTGACCGCGTCTGAGAAAATGTCGGGTACACGCAGGACAACAATGGTAAAGCCCCAGAAATATTCCAACCCGTTTTCATCCTTCAGGAAAATGGGATTGCGGACAGCAATTCCAGAGCCGCCCTGTTTCAATTTGAATGGTCCCTGGGTAATGATTGTATGGTTGTCCCTTGCATAACAGGAAATCTTTCCACGATCTTTATCATGGAGCAGATCAATTTTGCCTGCTTCATTTCCGGTGGACGGATAAATATCTGTCACAACACCATTCGGAGCAAGCTGCACGCTTTCAATAGAATCAGACATAAGATTTTCTGCAATCATGTCAAACTGGTTAAATTCTCCAGATTCACTGATCAAAATCTGTTTCAGAACATCCGTAACGTCTATCCCTTCTGTAATCTCATTTTTTATGCGTTCCCCATAGGTTGTTGCATTTAATAATGCTGTTGTATGGTTCTGTGCTGTTTCATGAGAGTCTACTTTGTATAGGATTATACCAACAAGGCATATACCCAGTAAGAAAACGATAAGCGGAATAAGTGTTTTTTGTTTCATCTAACATGCCCTTTTTTTCAGAGGTGTTTTGCAAGACCTCTGTTGATGTCAGTCATGGCGGCTGTTTTCATAGTATTTTCCCTCACATTGTGTTCCGTGTCAAGATTTCGTACAAGCTAAAATAAGAAGGAGAGCCAAAGCTTTTGGATATTGTTTTTGTCATTTTACAGAGCTCGCAGCGTTCACAAATTCTTCACAAAAAAATTAGCACTCGCCTATTGACAGTGCTAATAATGAGTGTTATATTACATCTAGAACAAAGGAAAGGGAACAAAAAGAACAGAAGATGCCGAAAACGGAATCGGAGTTCTCAGAAAGCTTTTCTTTGAACCAGATAAAATGACAACCACTTCTGAAAAGGATTCACAGAAGGCATGATAGAAGGAATGGAGGAATGACTTATGTTACTGCCTAGAATTTGGGATGAAGATTTATTTGAGAATATGGATAACTGGATGAGCTGGCCGGATGAGAGTGAGTTCTTCGGTAAGAAGAATCCTCTGTATGGCAAACATGCAAAGAACCTCATGAAGACAGATGTTCGGGAAACCGAGGATGCTTACGAGGTAGATATTGATCTGCCTGGCTTCAAGAAAGACGAGGTTACGATCACCGTCGAAAATGGTTATCTGAATATCAGTGCTGTCAAAGGCCTTGATAAAGACGAAACCGATAAGAAGACCGGCAAGTATATTCGTCAGGAGCGTTACGCAGGCAGCTGCTCCAGAACATTTTATGTCGGCGAAGCCGTTGAACCCGAGGATGTTTCCGCGAAGTTTGAAAACGGTATCCTGCAGCTTCACATTTTGAAGAAGGAAGCAAAGAAGGTAGAAAAGAAAGACAACCGGATCGCAATTGAAGGCTGATCTTTTCGGTATACAAATCTGAGCATTCCGTCAAAATCTCACCTGATAAAGATCCCGGTGCGTGAAAACGTATCGGGATTTTTTGTCGTAAAGGAAGCTTCGATTTTATACAATAAAAACGCTTTGGGAGGATCCCACTGCGGCAGGAAAGGAAAAGGACGATATCCGGCAGGAGAAATGCGCTGGATTTCACCCGAAAGGTTGCGTAAAAAGGCGCAATCATGTAAAATCAAAGTAATATCTTTGAAAAATGAGCGGCAGGACCGCAGCATGGAGGATGAAATGGATATATTCGGAATATTGGCGATGGTCGGGGGACTTGCTCTGTTTTTATACGGTATGCAGGTTCTGGGAGATGGTCTGAAAAGAACGTCGGGCGGACGTCTGGAAGAAATTCTGGAATCGCTGACTTCCAACAAATGGAAGGGCGCGCTGCTGGGCTGTGTTGTCACGGCAGTAATTCAGTCATCGTCAGCAACGACGGTAATGGTAGTCGGACTCGTAAACTCCGGTATTATGAAGCTGACGCAGGCTGCAGGCGTTATTTTGGGAGCGAACGTCGGAACGACAGTTACTTCCTGGATGCTGAGCTTGACTGGTATCGAAAGCAGCAATGTGTTTGTACAGCTGTTAAAGCCGGCGAACTTCTCACCAATCGTCGGTATCATTGGCGTGATCATGCTGATGACCGCTAAAAATGATAAGAAAAAAGATATCGGTACGATTTTGATCGGCTTTGCAGTTCTGATGTTTGGTATGGAAACTATGTCCTCTGCAGTAGAGCCGCTGGCGGGCAATGAGAAATTTACCGGCATTCTGACGATGTTCTCCAATCCGATCCTTGGTATGCTTGCCGGTCTGGTGCTGACTGCGGTTATTCAGAGCTCTTCTGCATCCATCGGTATCCTGCAGGCACTTTCCATGAGTGGAACACTTACCATCGGTTCTGCGATCCCGATTCTGATGGGTGAAAACATCGGTACGGCGATCACTGCGATCCTTTCCTCTATGGGCGCAAGTAAAAATGCGAAGCGTGCAGCGCTGATGCATTTATATTTCTGTATTTTAAAGACAAGCTTTTTCATGGTGCTTTTTTATCTGATCGATGCGATCGTACATTTTTCGTTTATGACAGAGCTTGCAAACCCTTTCATCATTGCCATGATCCACAGTATCTTTAACCTGTCGGCGGTGATTATCATGCTGCCGATATCCGAAGTGCTGGTAAAGCTTGCGATGAAGACGATTCCGGTTACTCCGGACGAGCTCGAGGATGTTCCGGTAGAAAAGAGCATTCAGATCCTGGACGAGCGTTTCCTGGCATCGCCGCATTTTGCACTGGAGCAGTGTAAAACAGCCGCAGGCGATATGGCAGAGTATGCCCGGGAAGCCCTGTTGCTTGGAATGGGGCTTGTGACAGAGTTCCATCCAGAACAGGCAAAGCGGGTGGAAAATCTGGAAAATCTTGTGGATTCCTACGAAGATCAGCTGGGTACTTATCTGGTAAAATTAAGCAGCCGGAATCTTTCTACGAGAGACAGCCATACACTGTCCACGCTGCTGCATTGTATCGGTGATTTTGAGCGGATCTGTGACCATGCGATCAATCTCGTAGGATATGCACAGGAAATGGCGGAAAAGGATCTGCATTTTTCTGCCAAAGCAGAAGAAGAGCTGAAGGTATTTACGGCGGCGGTTCAGGATATCATGAACCGTGCGGTAACAGTATTTAAGAACGATGATCTGAAGCTTGCAAAGTCTGTAGAGCCTCTGGAAGAGGTGATCGACGGACTGAATATGGAGATCAAGAGACGCCATATCCGCAGATTACGGAAGGGAAAATGTACCATAGAGCTTGGACTTACGCTGTCGGATATTACGACCTGTTACGAACGGGTTGCAGACCACTGCTCCAATATCGCAGTATGCCTGCTGCAGGTCAATGAAGACGGCTTTGATACCCATGGTTATCTGGAAATGGTCCGTGATACGGACAATCCGGAGTTCCGCGCAGAGGTGGCAGAATTTGAACACAAATACGAGCTGCCCCGTATGAAGAAGGATGAAATCGATTCTCTGCCGACGATCGCTTTAGAGGAAACAGATACAGCCTCCGGAGAAAAGTCAGATTTTCTCAGCAGTCGAATTCAGGAGCGAAAGAAAAAGAGAAAAGACGGGAAAAAGAAATAAAGAAGGCGGTAGATTGACGGTAATATACCCGAACGGGACTGATTGAAAATCCGGTCAGATTTTAAAAGAATGTACCCGGAATCAGCCGGAGCTTCTGATCTATGATTTCGAAAAGACAGAGGACGATTTTGGCGAAACGGGGCGGCGGACGATTTCGGACACGCTTTTTTTCGAAGGAAAGTGAATAAAAACAACGACATTAAATATCGGTATGGCTTTTGTCTGGTGGCCATCCAACGATATTTGGTGTCGTTTTTTTGTTTCCGGAGAAAAGGAGTGAATAATCTTGGTTCCGTAAAAAAAATACGGCATAAGTTGAATTTTTTTGCAGATAATAATATAATATACAAAAAGAGCAGGAATGGTGATTGTTATGTTAAAAAAATTCAGCGTAGAAAACTTTAAAGGGTTTCAGGATAAAATCACATTTGATATAGGATCACCCAGCAATTATAACTTTAATTCTGAAATTATAAAAAACGGTTGTGTGACAAAAGGAATTATTTATGGCATTAACAGCAGCGGTAAATCAAACCTTGGATTGGCTATTTTTGATATCATTACCCATTTGACAGATAAACAGAAATTGCTTTCCAGCTACGATTTTTACCTGAACATGAGTGGAAGAAAATCTTTTGCTGAATTTGAATACACCTTTATGTTTGATGGTCATGAAGTGGTTTACCGATACAGCAAAAATGATGTAAATACTTTGAAGAGTGAGAGTTTATCTATTGATGGAAAGGAAGTTATCTTTTTTGATTTTCTTACCAGGGATGGGTTCACCTTGCTGGATGGTTCCGGCACTTTGAATGTATCGATCAAGAGCGAGAGTCCGATTTCCCGTGTAAGGTATGTGAACAACAACTCTATTCTTACGGATAATGAGCAAAATCGGGTATTTAAAAAGTTTATTGATTTTGTGGAACGTATGCTTTTGTTTTATTCGTTAGACAGCCGGGGATATGAAGGCTTTACAAATGGTAACGAAGGTGTAGCGGAAGGTATTGTAAATAGTGGAAAAGTGCAGGATTTCCAGAGGTTCCTGAAAGAAAATGACATTGACTATGAATTATACGGATGCGAAGTGGACGGCAAAAAAGCAATCTACTGTCATTTTGATAATACAGATGCTGATTTCTTTAAGATCGCCTCTACCGGAACCAGATCACTGGCATTGTTCTATTATTGGTATATTCGTATGGAAAAGGCATCTTTTGTGTTTATAGATGAATTTGATGCATTTTATCATTTCGAATTATCCGAGTCGGTGCAAAGACATTTGAACCAGATAGCTGGAGTTCAGATATTTACAACGACTCACAACACGGATCTGATGAGCAATGATCTGCTTAGACCGGATAGTTATTTCTTACTTGCAAATAACAGCATAAAAGCGATTTCTCAATTAACAGAAAAGGAACTGCGTCAGGCTCATAATCTTCAGAAAATGTATAAGGCAGGTGCATTTAATGGCAAATAAAGACTATAAGGCATTTATAGTCGAGGGAGAGGTCAGAGAACCTCAGGTGATTGACAATATTTCGAAGAGGTAACACCGGGTCAGATATATGTCATGGAAGTACAGGAGGCTGAGAGACAGCGGGTATTTGTGTTGAGTGCATTTCCGGAATTTTTGCTGGATTATTTTGGGGTGAAGCTGTGGAAAACAAGTGTGAAACATACAAGAAATCAGATGAGTGAGTTAGAATGCAGAAAGAACTGGTTTCAAAAATCTTGAAAAAAGTGTCAAAATCTGCAAAAAAAGTTTTAAAGAAAAGTATACGAGGGAAAATTTGATGAAAAAAAGCGTTTATCTGGCGATATTTGCATTGACCTTTGGACTCTGCGCAGGCTGCGGAAACAAGGAAGCAGACAGCGATATTTCGGGTACGGAAGACACCGTTTTTCAGACAGAAGAACCGCTTGAGCTTTCAGGCACAGGAAATATTGATTTAAGTGAAGAAAATAAGGATTCCGGCGGAGAAAATGCTGATTCCAGTGAAGAAAATAATGGTTCCGGTGAAGAGGATACTGATATCGAATCAACCGATACTCAGGAGATCGATTTTACGCGCGATTATTCTGAGGACATCAAAAAAGATGTGGACGATGTAGTATCGGCTTCGGCTTCTTTGCAAGAGGAACTGGAAAATATTCACACGCTTTCCGAACAGTATGAGGCGATTGCCCAAACTGCTCAGACGCAGGGGGAAATGAATATGTCGTCCGGATGGTTTCTCAAAATCTGGGATACGGAGCTGAATAACCTGTGGAGCAGATTCAGCGATTCGGCGGATGCGCAGACGAAGGAAAAAGTCCTCGCAGAGCAGAGAAGCTGGAACTCCATGAAAGAAGAAGTGGCGCAGGAGAGCCTTGGTTCCAGCGAAGAAAACGGGAGCATGTACTCGCTTCTTGTGAACTTTTTTCAGGAAGAAATTACAAAAAACAGAGCCTACGTCCTTGCAAATGAGCTGGCAAAGGTGAAGGGCGAAGCATTTGAAATGCCGGAGCGGTCGACGAAGTACGGAGTGTTTGTGGATAATCAGGGGACCGGCAGTGTATACAGCCTGTTATGTACCCAGCAGGGCGTAAATGGCAGCGATGAAGCGGTGATCTCCATTTACAGGCAGGCGAGCTAAAAGGAAGCTTTGTGGATAACGGAAACGGGGAGCTGGAATTTTCATCCGAGGATGGCTCTGTAAAGGGAATTATTCAGATCAACGGCTGGGACGGCGCGAGCTTTGAAGTGACGGAGACATCCAACCCGGATGCATTTCCCGTAGGACAAAAAACGGAATTTCCGTTTGCGTTTTAAAGAAAACAGAATATCAGAATCGAACACCCCCAGACCTGACCGAAGCGCGATGCCCGGCGGGGCTGGGGGTGTTTTGTGTGCCGTATCTTACCAGATTCCCAGCACATGCTGCATGAGCAGGCTCATGGAAGCGATGCCGACCCAGCAGCAAAAGCCCAGGGCGAGCGGTTTACCGCCGGTTTTGATGAGTTTTACGATGTTTGTATTTAAACCGACCGCGCACATGGCGAGGACGATGAAGAACTTGCTCAGTGTTTTGAGAGGAGAAAATACGGATGCGGAAACACCGAGAGAGGTTGCAATTGTTGTGATGACGGAAGCCAGCACAAAGTAGAGAATAAACATCGGGAAAATTTTTTTAAACTCGACTTTTTTGCCTTCGGAACCGGCTTTTTTCGTGCGGACAAGGGCGAGTACCAGTGTGATCGGAATGATTGCAAGGGTACGGGTCAGCTTTACGGTAACAGCTTTGTCCAGTGTCTGTGTACCGAGCTGATAGAGGGAATCCCAGGTGGATGCGGCAGCAGTCACGGAAGAAGTATCGTTGACAGCAGTTCCGGCGAAAATTCCGAAGGCTTCGCCGCTTGTGGTGGAAAATCCGAGCAGCGCGCCGAGGGCCGGGAAAAACAGGGCAGCCAGCATGTTGAAGAAGAAAATAACGGAAATTGCCTGCGCAACCTCTTCATCATCTGCATCAATAACGGGGGCTGTTGCAGCGATTGCGGAGCCGCCGCAGATCGAGGAACCGACACCGACCAACGTGGAGATTTTGCCGGGAACGTGCATGATACGGTGCAGCACATAGGCGATAATCAGCGAGGTGGAAATCGTTGCGAGGATGATCGGTAAAGACTGCTTTCCGGTTTCCAAAATAACGGAAAGGTTTAAGCCAAAGCCCAGCAGGATGACTGCGTACTGCAGCACCTTTTTGGATACAAATGTGATGCCGCTCTGGAACTGTGTCTTATCTTTGAGCAGCAGCGTGATCAGCATACCGGCAAGAATACCGAATACCGGACCGCCGACAACCGGGACAGCCTGTCCCAGAAACCAGCAGGGAATGGCAAGGACGAGGCATAACAGGATGCCTTTTACATTTTTCTGAATGAAACTCATATGTTCTCCCTTCCTGACGGAACGTTCGCCACCAGTTTTCTCTCATAATTACGTGTCAGATCAGAAGTTTTTGACACTGACGGATGCAGCAGTTTACAGCACCGCCTGCAAACAGTTATTATCCTAGCACAGAAATATAATAAATTAAAATGATATATTTATAAAATGATAGATTTTTGTTATGATGAAGCGGAAACTGCTGTGGAAAAGGAAAGAAACTGGGGAGATGCAGAGATTTCTGCATTTCTGACAAATCGCAGTTTGCGGCGGGAAAAGAGGAGGATATGAAAAAATTTTTAAAATACGTTGTGCCGTCGGTACTGGCGTTTGCACTTTCTGGTATTTATGCAATTGTAGATGGCTTTTTTGTAGGAAACAGTGTCGGAGATGTCGGACTTTCTGCGATCAATGTGGTATATCCGGTGGTGACGCTGATGCAGTCGGCGGGCACCGGAATCGGAATGGGCGGTGCGGTCATGTGGACGGTACGGCGTGCAGAGGGACAAAAGGAGGACGGAGCCGAGTATGTGCGTACAGCACTGCGGCTGCTGCTTCTGACGAGTATTGTACTGACGGCTGTGATGCTGATCTTTATGGATCCGGTGCTGTCCTTTCTGGGGGCAGAGGGGACGATCCGTCCGCTGGGTGAGGAATATCTGCGGATCATGGTCTACGGGACGACGTTTCAGGTATTTGCGACAGGCATTGTGCCGCTGATCCGTAATAACGGAGGCGCTTCCTTTGCGATGGTTACAATGATCGCCGGATTTGGAATGAATATTGTACTGGACTATCTGTTTGTCTGGGTGCTGCAGCTTGGTATGGCCGGTGCGGCATGGGCGTCGATCCTGGGGCAGGCTGTGACAATGGTGGGCTCTTTTGTTTATGTATGGAAAGAAAAGCTGCCGGTATTGGGCGTCTGTAAGGAGTTTGGAAAAAAGGTCTGCAGAATCGTGCAGATCGGCATCGCGCCGTTTGGACTGTCGCTTTCTCCGATGATTTCCCTGCTGTTCATGAACCGTTTCTGTCTGTCCTATGGAGGGGAAACTGCGGTTGCGAGCTATGCCTGCATCGCTTATGGATTGACGATCGTATATCTGCTGATGCAGGGTGTGGGGGATGGAAGCCAGCCACTGATGAGCCTGCATTACGGTGAGGGCAAAACAAAAGAGGTGGACCGGGTGCGCAACATGGCGTACGGAACAGCGTGGGTGCTGGCACTTGCCTGTATGCTGATCCTATATGGAACGAGATATGATCTGGGTGTGATCTTTGGTTCTTCCGATGTCGTAACGCAGATGACCGGAAATGCGATGCCGATATTTCTGGCCGGACTTTTGTTCTATGCGTTTTCGAGAATTACCACATCAGGATTTTATGCGACGGAGCAAAGCCTATTTTCCTACATTTGTGTGTATGCAGAACCGGTCCTTTTATTGATCCTTTTGTTGATTGTGCCGCGGATTTTGAGACAGGACGGTGTGTGGCTGAGCATGGTGCTTTCACAGATCCTGACTGCAGGAATCGCATGTTTGCTTCGTCAGAAAGAGAAGAAGCGGATTGTGTGACCGCGTAAAAAGGGTGAAAAGTGCTGACCGCACGATCTTGTATATTTCTGAAAGAATAATATATGTAATTGAGAAATCTCCTGTGCTACACTTCTTGTGCACAGGAGATTTGTAGTTATGTAAACCTATGAGATTTTCAGGATTCCAGATAGGCGCGCAGATATAAGCGGCGATAGGAGGACGGTGTCATGCCGGTCTGTTTTTTGAAGAAATTCGAAAAATAAAACTGGCTGCCGAATCCGAGAGAATCTGCGATGGAAGCGATGGGCAGATCGGTAGAGGTCAAAAGCTGCGTCGCGGTTTCCGTTTTTTTCTGAAGGATGAACTGACCGGGAGAAATGCCCATGCGGGACTGGAACAGCCGCGTAAAGTGGCTGACATGATATCCGGCAGCCTCTGCCATTTGCTGTACCGTGATCTGCTCGTTCAAATGTGTTTCCACATAAGCGATGGCATCGGAAAGGGGCGAGTCAAAGGTCTGGGCAACAAGGGAAACGCTGTCTTTTGGACAGCAGTCCAGATAATAGCAGAGCAGATTCAAAACAGCCTGCTTGGCTTTCATCGCAGAAAAGATATCATCCTGCCGGACGCTGTGGACGAGATCGAGGAAAAGCTGTTCAGCCTTTTTCGGGTCTTTCGCGTCGATGCAGAGCGGCAGATGAATGAGTTCGAACAGGTCGGTCTGCTGGCAGGTGATCTCGAAATGGCAATAGTAGGTGCGGTATGGATTATGGATATCGGTAAAAAACGCCTGGTTCGTGTAGGCGGGAAGCAGATACAGCTGTCCGCTTGTTGGATGGATGGTTGTCTCATCGATGCAGATGGTTCCCTCCCCCTGCAGGACGAGCTGAATGCTGGAAAAGGGCGGAACCGAGGAATCACATTTCCACGTCTCGTCGCAGATGATGAGGTTGGCGCGCTCCAGACTGACGGTCGCTTCGCGCAGGCGGTTTTGGATAATCAGATTTGTTTCGTTCATAGGTTGTCTGTCCTGTTGCAGTGGTTAAGCATGATTTCGCGGATTGTTTTGTGCATTGCGCATCTACAGCCCGCTGGAAATTATAATCATTATTCTATCATACAAAAAGGAGATTTTGCAAATGGCACACAAGATCAGAGAAGTTTACATTGTACATCATTCTCACACAGACGTTGGTTACACAGACCTGCAGGAACAGGTTATTTACAACCAGGCGAACAACATCCGCCGGGCAGTAGAGCTGATTGAGGAGGGCCTGGAAAAAGGAACCAATCAGAAGGATCTGAAATGGAACTGTGAGACCTGGTACTGCGTAGAGCAGTTTTTAAAGGCTGCAACAAAGGAAGAGAAAAAGATATTCTTCGATCTGGTAAAGAAAAACCGCATCGGTCTTTCTGCAAACTACTTAAACTTCAATGACCTGGCGGACTGCGAATATCTGACGGAGAAAATCCATGATATGCAGGAAGTATGCGCTAAGGAAGGCATTACCGTAAAGACTGCGATGTTTGCGGATATCAACGGCATTTCCATGGGACAGAGAGACGCTATGCTCGCAAACGGCGTTGAGTTCTTATATACAAATATCCACACCCATCACGGTATGTATCCGCTGTATCAGAACCAGAAGCCTTATTTCTGGGAAAACGAAGACGGCAAGCGTCTGCTGGTATGGAGCGGCGAGCATTACAACCTGGGCAACGCGCTGGGCATCGTATTCAACAAAAACGTCAACTTCATGACAGAGAATTACTTCGGCAAAGCACAGGGAGATGTTGCAGGGCCGCTGGAGAAGCTGCACTCCAACCTGATTGCAAGCATGGAGGAATATGAAGAAAACGGTTATCCTTATGATTTCTATATCACAAGCGTTTCCGGTGTATTTTCTGATAACGCGCCCATCAATCCCGCAATTGCAGACACGGTAGCGTTGTTCAACGAAAAATACAGCGAAGAAGTTACCCTGCGCATGGTAACCCTCCAGGAGCTGTATGATCTGATCCGCAATAAGGTAGCGGATGCTCCCGTTTACCGCGGTGCGATCAACGACTGGTGGGGCAACGGTGTTGGCAGCACACCTTATGCAGTAAAGCATTATAAAGAGGCAGTCCGTTTAAACCGTATCTGCGACCGTCTGGAAGAAAAGACCGGCGTTCATAACGCAGAGCTGGTAAAAGCTTACGGCGATAACTCCCTGCTGTATGCGGAACACACCTGGGGTCATTCCGCAACCGTAACCAACCCTTACGATACCATGGTAACAAACCTGGATATGCGTAAAAACAGCTATGCATCCAAAGCACATGAGGCAGCTGCAATGCGCAAAAACGAGCAGTGTCATCTGCTCGGCGATATCCTGCGTTATTACAACCTGTCCGGTAAGGTAAAAGCAGTATCCACCAGCCATGAAAAGAGAGTATTCCCGGTTGAGTTCTATGTGGAAACTATGAGCCTTCCGGCTGTAAAAGTAACCGATGACAAGACAAAGGATGTGATGGAGGTTCAGCTGTCCGCACATCCCCGCGGTGTTCTGGTAAGCTTCCTGGCAGAATTTGAGCCAATGGAAGAAAAGACCTTCACTTATGAAGAACAGCCCGCACCGGCACAGACTCTGTTTACCAGAACTGCATGGGTCGGCGCAGAACGCGTGCGCGATATTATCAATACTTATGATACGGAAAGCTACAAGCTGCCTTACGGTATGGAAAATGATTTCTTCAAAATCAGCTGGAAAGTCGGCGAAGGAATTACTTCTTTCTATAACAAGAAGGCAGAAGTGGAAATGTGCAAGCCAGGACTGGAGACTTTCTTTACTCCTGTCTATGAGTGTACCAAAATCCGCAAGGGTGTTTATGAAGAGCGCCGTCTGATCGGCAGAAATATCAGAGGCCTGCACGCGGAACAGTATCAGGGCGACTTAAAGGATGTAAAGATTCTGGATCACGGTCCGGTATTTACCAGGATGGAACTGGTATTTGATCTGGAAGGAACGTACTACAGCAGCGTTATCATCAAGATGTACAACAAGCTGCCCAAGATTGAGTTCTCTTATCATATCGCAAAGACACTGAGTGAGGATATCGAAAGCGTATTCCTGCCTTTGGCACTGAACCTTCCTGATGCAGAGGTTTCCATCCAGAATGGCGGAGTAACCATGCGTCCTGGTATCGACCAGCTGCCCGGCACGAATATGGAGTACTATCTGGCAGATGAAGGCCTGATCTACCGTACCAAGGATCAGACGATTCTGGTAAATACATTTGATACCCCTCTGCTGTATATGGGAGCAATGGAATCCCATCCGATTCTTCTGTGCGATAACAGGGAAGAAAACAACAAGCGTCCGGTTTACAGCTGGATCATGAACAATACCTGGGAGACAAACTTCAAGATGGATCTGTCCGGCTTCAGCGAATTCCGTTACGGCGTGGAGATCGTAGAGAATGGTTCTGCAAAAGAAGGCATGGAGCGTCTGTCTGATAACGATAAAGGTGTTGTGACCTTTATCTGCGGTTAATGGGATTTAATGGCTGTGGAATGAGGAGTAAAATGGAAAAGAAAAACTATATTCTGTTGTTTTTACAGATCGCAGCGATTGCCGTATCCGGAGTATTCGGGGGAGATACAACATTTGCCCTGATTACGGCGCTGATTGGCATTACATTTAATTTCCTGGTATCCATGAATATCGCGTCCGGATTTTTATTCGGATTCGTGTATGCGGTATGTAATGGCATTCTGGCATGGCAGACGAACGTTTACGCAACATTTGTATTCATGATCTTTATGCAGGCGCCGATGGCTCTTTACAGCTTGCGGAAATGGCATGGCAAGAAAAAAGAGACCGAAGCGATTATGAAGAAAATGGACCGCAGAGAACTGACCTCAATGGTCGTTGGCGCGATTGTGTTATTCGTGATTATGACAGGCATTCTGTCCGCAATAAACGGTGCGTTCAACGCAAATGTATTGTTTGACACATTTTTCTTTGTCTGCAGCGTAACGGCCTGCATCGGCCTGGCAGCCTGCTACAAAAACGCGTATATCGTAAACCTCGGTTCCGGAATCGGAGGAACAATCCTCTGGCTGTATAAGGCGATTACGATGGGAACCGGAATTTCCATGGCAGTATTTTTCGCGATCGTGGCGCTCAACTCCGCACTGGCGGTACAGCAGCAGTATGGAAAAAGCAGCCGGAGAGCAGCTGTTGAATTTGTTGAGCAAGGGATTTGAAAGGATTCAAAACCGGTATCTATCCTTTCGGAAGTATGCTATAATGAGCGCAAGTGAGTCAACATGCTTGCATGATTGACGAACGGCGGAATTCGCTCACGAGCAGCCTGCGCAGCAAGCGGGAAAACGCGACAGCGCGGGCTCGTGAGCGAAGGAACACAAGCTTTTAAAAGCACACAAAAGGAGGGGTCTTCTATGAGCAGCAAAATGACTGTCAAAAAGGAAGCGATTATGGCCCGATTTGGGGGAATGGGGTTCCATAACAGCGAAGCAAACGTCTGGCGGGAGATGGATGACGTCCAGTTCAACCAGTACGTCGGCAAGGTTTATCGGGAGCTTTCGCCCGGTTTTTCCAGAATGTGGGGAGGCTTTCCGGAATGGACGAAGGAAGAGATGGACGCGTTCGCAGAATATTGTGAAAAAATGCAGTGTAAGGTTGGTGCAACAATCTATCTGACCGGGCATTGCGTGCGGTATGAGACGGACGAGGAGCTGACTGCGTATGCATCGAATGTTGCAGACCGCCTGGAGTATCTGATCTATGAAAAGGGTCTGAGCAACGTTAAGATTTATTGTATGTCCAATGAACTGAGCCTGGATGACTGGGGAGACCTTGCATTTGAAATGGCTACGTTCAAAAAATATCATACCTATCTGTATAACGAGTTTGCGCACAGACATCTGCCGGTCTACCTGCTGGCGACGGACGCTTCCCCGATGGAGCGCTGGGAGACTGTGGAATGGGCGATTGCAAACGGCATGGTTCCGATTTCCAACGTATTTGGCGGACATCATTATGTAAACGACTTCGAAGCGGAGGATCTGGATTTTTATAAGATTTTCAAGCGTCACTGCTCCGATGTTGTCAATATGTTAAAGCCTTACGAGCGTCGTTTTATTCTGGGCGAGTTTGGTCTGGCGCAGGCATTCAAGCAGGGACAGAACAATATTAATGGCGTAAAGATGGACGTGTGTGATGCCTTCTATAACGGAAAGGAATCCTACTCTGCGCTGCAGATCTGTGAGATGGCACTGGCAGCAGTTAATGCCGGCGTGTATGCGATGGCACTCTGGACCTTTGTAGATGTTCCGAATCCCCGTGACCTGCAGTACCGTCTGAACAAATGGGGATTGCTGCGCTGGGATGATACGGATTACGGCGCACGGGACTGGCTGTATGCCTATGGCCTGCTGGTTCGCTATTTCCGGAAAAATTCCAAACCTCTTACGATTTCCTCCGAGGATTATCTGCTGCGCAGCGGCGGCGTTGTAAACGATGACGGTTCCTTCTCTGTTGCCATCGTCAATCGTCACAAAGAGCCTGTTGAGATCGATATTTCTCTGGAAAATCTGAAATCAGACAAGGCTCTGCGCAGATATCTGTATGATTCTGCCAATGTGCCCCGCAGCAAATTTGCAGACCTGCAGGATTACGATGAACTGATTGCATGCGCCGGCAACAGCGTGCATGTGACCGTTCCGGCAAGCTCCATCGTTCTGCTGACAACGGATTACACCGATCATAAGCCGGCAGCAATTACAGGTATTTGTGCAGAAGACGGGACAGTTACCTGGGAAGCATCTACAGAGGCAGAGCATCGCTATTATCGTGTATATAAGGGCGATTCTGCAGACTTTGTTCCGACAAAGGAAAATCAGGTTGCCTCCACCATCGCAACGTCCTTTACGGATCCTGACGCAGCGCCCGGATTCTATAAAGTGGAGTCTGTCGATGCATGGGGAAATCACTGAACAGCAGCCGCGATAGCTGTTTGGCGTCAATAAAGTAATATGATGCCAGGGGCAAAAGGTCTAAGCCCACATGAGCTTGCTCATAGGTGGGTGAA
>OGQT01000985.1_pt1 | contig 24008 bp, 17 predicted proteins | sample 1553261 | NCBI WGS metagenome assembly OGQT01 (sample SAMEA2579992, study PRJEB22360) | human gut metagenome | biome: human gut; feature: human-associated habitat; material: faeces | place: Denmark | collected 2008/2010
AATCATTCTAAACTATTTACCATGAAAAAACAAGTGCATATCCAAGTTTTTTTTCATTTCATGAAATATCCACAGGTTTTTTTTCAACCTGTTTATTTTCTGTGCATTATTATGAAATGAAAAAGCTTCCGGACAGTCGCCGGAAGCTTTTTTCTGACTTTATGTTCTGTTATTTTATGACATTTTAAAGGCCTTTGAACGCAAAGGAAAATTTCATCTTTCCATTGGTATCCAGAAGGTATTCCGGATGGGTACGGGCACCCCAGCTGTCATCTCCTCCAACTCCCATCTGCGCCTTTGCGGCACGGACAACGGTATAATGGATTGCCGGAAGCTCATAGGGATGCATGGCATTTTCCATTTCATGAGGAGTATATGGAAGTGCCGAGAACATCATCGGGCCGTTTTCTTTATCCATCTCAAAGAGCATTCCTCTACCCTTTCTGTCTGTGATCTTTGCCCAGCGTACTTCCTCTTTGTTTCCGCATTCCTGCGGCACAAGATAGCGTGCCATATTGTCTGTCACGAGATTCTCATAAATGCCGAGCTTTGCGCCATGCTTCCGGTCTGCATAAGTCTCTGCCGGTCCCAGGCCGTACCACTGAACATGATCATAATCCGCATTGAATTTAAAGAGTACTCCGAACTCCGGCATATCGCCCAGCTCTTTTACAGGATCATAGGTCAGCGTTGTCTTTACTCTTCCATCTCCGGTTACCTCATAGGCAAGACGGCATTCACTGGCAGGCGTAGTTGGCAGGATGTAGGTAAAAGCAACCTCCACGCTGTTTTCGTGAACCGTTGTCTCCGGAGCATTGGCCGGACCATACATGCCTTTTCGGTAATCCTTATGACTTGCGTACATGCTGGCGATCTTCCACTGTGCATAGCGCATCTGCATCAGACTTCCGCAATCATTATCTGTAGGGGCTCTCCAGAAGTTGGGCTTCGGAATCGCTTCGATCATTTCTCTTCCTGCATATTTATACGAAACCAGACCACCATTGAGAACGGAAAACAGCACTTCGAAATTTTCCCCGCGGACACCGATGTTATGAAGGCTTCTCACAAGCTCCACGCCACACGCAGGAGCTTCCGGTGTTCCTTTCACCTGATAAACATACTGGCCGAAAGCAACCTCATGTCCTGCCTCTGCCCAAAGTGTTTTTTCTCTGAGAAGGAAGGCTACGGTTACCGTATATTCGCCCGGGCGCTGCTGTTTTCCAAATGGAAGTCTGTAGGTCTGTTGGCTTAAAGGCTTCACCGCTGTATCCAGTGTCTCTGTGCGGAGAACATGACCGTTCTTTGCAAGAGTTACTTCACATCGGAATGTGTCCGTATTTACAAAAAGATTTTTGTTGATGATCTTAACAGAATCCTCACTTACCTGCGCAGTGATATTCTGGTAGTTGAATTTTATCTCCTGCATCTTTGGTGAAGCATCTCTGTCTCCGCCGTATGCGATACCGTTTCCACTGAAATTATAATCTGTAGGACGTTCACCGAAGTCTCCGCCGTATGCCTGGAATTCTTTACCGTAACGGTCTTTTTTGTAAATAGACTGATCAATGTAATCCCAGATAAAGCCACCCTGATATTTCGGTTCTGTATCTGTAAGATCTGTATATTTATGCATTGCGCCGCAGGAATTTCCCATTGCATGGGTATACTCACAGCAAATAAACGGCTTGCTGTCATCCTTTGCAAGGAACTCCCGGATCGCTTCTACGGAAGGATACATCTGGCTTTCCATGTCACTGGTGGCATTGTAGCTGCGGTCATGGAAAACCCCCTCATAATGTACCAGTCTTGTAGGATCATTCTTGTGGTAGAACTCAGACATCTCAAAGATATCTTTTCCACCAAAGGATTCATTTCCACAGGACCAGATCAGGATCGCCGGGTGGTTCTTGTCACGCTGATACATGGAATTTACACGGTCTAGCATCATGCCCAGCCATTCTGGTTTGTTGTGCGGAACGATATCCGTGTGATCTCCGGTAAATTCTGCTATATCCCAGGTTCCGTGAGACTCCAGATTGTTTTCTGCGATCATGTAAATACCATATTCATCACAGAGACGGTAGATCGGAGATGCATCCGGATAATGACAGGTACGGATCGCATTGATGTTGTTCTGTTTCATGGTCACGATGTCTTTGAGCAGTTCCTCCCGGGACACATGTCTTCCTGTGACAGAGCTGAACTCATGGCGGTTCACACCCTTGAATACGATACGTTTTCCGTTAAGGGTCATGATACCATCCTTCATTTCAAAACGGCGGAAACCGACTTTCTCCGGGATGATCTCCTGGAGCTTTCCGCTTTCATCACTGATCTCCAGCTCCAGATCATAGAGATTCGGCTCTTCTGCACTCCAGAGAAGGGGATCCTGAATCTCCCAGGTACAGGTATCCTCTCCGTTCAGAGATCTTTCCTCCTGCAAAAGGATCTCTCCCTTTCCGGAAAGTGTAAGCTTCATTTTTCCTTTTCCCCAGGTACTGGTCACGATCTCAAGCTCGGCTTTTTTGAGAGTTTCATCCGGAATGGCACGGATCCTGAGATCATATACATGGACATCCGGTACCGTAAACAGATAAACATCTCTGTAAATTCCGGAAAAACGGTAAAAATCCTGATCCTCGCACCAGCTGCTGGCTGTCCATTTAAACACCTGTGCCGCCAGCTTGTTCTCGCCGTCCTTCAGATATTCCGTAAGCTCGAATTCTGAAGGAGTAAAAGAATCTTCACTGTATCCCACAAATTTTCCATTGAGCCACAGAGCCAGGCCGCTCTCTGCTCCCTGGAATGAAACAAATACTCTTTTTCCTTTCATGCTCTCCGGCACATGGAAATATCTCACATAGCTTGCCACCGGGTTAAAACGTTCCGGGATCTGTCCCGGATGAAGTTCTTCATGGCCTTCCCACGGATACTGGACATTGGCATACTGCGGTGCATCATATCCTTCCATCTGGATATGTGCCGGCACATAAATGTCCTCCCAGTCCTTACAGGAATATGCTTCTTCCTCAAAGCCTGGGATAGCAGATGCATAATTCCGTGCATAATGGAACTTCCAGAGACCATTCAGACTGTGACGGAAAGAAGTTTTCCCATCTTCTCTCTCTTCCTCACAGCGATAATATGTATGATCTGAGTGGGCATCCATTCTTCCGTCGCTGAAATACCGGGGATCTTTTAACAGAGAATGATCAAATTTTTTCATTTTTTCCTCCTGCCCGGCAGATTCTGTTTTTTCTGCCGGATCCTTCGTTTTTTATGCTATGATCATTATAGTATAATCCACCGGATTATGGTATAATATGTTTCGCCAAAATATATAACATTTAGAAACAGGTGAATATCATGTCGATCTATTTCAGAAACACTCCGGTCAGTGCTCCCTTCATGTTTGAATCTCTTGGGAACCACTGGAATCAGGTTAGTATCTTCCGTCCGGACGGATATCCGTATTATCATTATCTCCAGACTGAAAAGGGTACCGGACGCATTGAAGTCCGTGGAAAATTTTATACTCTCGGAGCCAACGAGGGCATCCTCATCGCCCCCGGTGTCCCTCATTCCTATCACAGGGAGTCTACTTCCTGGACCACGATGTTTGCCACCTTCACAGGAACACTGGCAGGCAGCATTCCTTCCATGACAGACAACCAGGAAGTGATCCTTATCGAAAAGGAACAGGGGGCCAGTATCCGGAAAATGATTTCTTCTACCTTGCGTAAATATCATCAGCCCACACCGGATATGAAATCTCTTTCTTCCGACTGCTATAATTTTCTTATGAATTTTACAGACTGTGCAGCTTCTCCGAAGATACAGGATAATCCTCTCTACCAGAGATATGTGATCCCGGTAATAAAAGAAATCGAAACCGGTTATCAGCAGGATATCACTGCAGCGCAGCTGAGCCGGAGCGTTTTTGTCTCTCCGCAGTATCTTTCCCGTCTGTTCCGCCGTTTTATGGGCTGCTCGGTTTACGAGTACGTTACCATGTACCGCATCAGCCGCGCACGTGAGCTTCTGCTTTCCAGACCGGATATGAAGATCCAGGATGTTGCCGGCGCTTCCGGATTTTCCGATGCCAGCCACTTTATCGCCATGTTCCGTAAAGTCACAGGCACAACTCCTCTGGATTTCCGAAAGATGTACTGATATATTCCTACTGCACAGCACAAAAACAGCCCTGCCGGAAACGTCGTAGAAGACGTTTTCCTGCAGGGCTGTTTTCTGCTGCTCTTATCAGCCAAATGCCGGTATCCTATCCTATATTCTGATCCATCAGACAAAAGCATCTGTATCCTATATCTGTTTGATCTCAGTTTCCGTAATATAATTCCAGAATACGGTCAACTCTTTGGCTGGCCTCCAGATTCTTCAGAAGATCGCTCCTGCTCCTGATCTGGCTGTCCAGCTTCTTCCGTTCCTCCTGCAGCTGCTGCAAAAGTGATGCTTTCCGAAGAGCTTCCTCTTTCTTCTGTATCTCGTTCTGATCCATTTTTTTCTCCCTGTACAGTCTCTGTTTCCAGATTCTCTGCTGCATTTTCCCGTTGCTGTTCCGCTTCTTTCTCTGCCTGCTGATCTTTCTCGATCCTTCTCATCCGTACTTTTGCCCGCTTTCTGGACATCACGCGTTTCACTGCAACTACCACGGTGCAAAGAACAAAAAGTATTACCGAGATCACCAGTGAAACATCCACGCTGGTTCCCGGAAACAGTATTTTATCTGTGCGGAACCACTGGAGCACTGCTCTTCCAAGACCATAGCCTGCCAGATATCTCAGAAAGATCTCTCCCTGAAATACTTTTTTGCGAAGCAGCATCATAAGCACCAAAAGCACAAGCAGACACCAGAGACTTTCATAGAAAAACAAGGGCTGTACCAAAATCCAGGTACCACCGTCCACGGTTTGAAGCTTTTCACGCATAGCCGTGGTGACCTCTCCTGCCCGTACCGCAGTCAGCGGCAGCTGCATGGAAAAAATGTTGTCTGCATATTCCCCGAAAGATTCTCTGTTAAAAAAGCTTCCCCACTTTCCTATTATCTGCCCGATCAGAACTCCCATGCAGGCAAGATCTGCCATCTGCCAGAAGGATTTCTTTCGGATCCTGCAGTAGACCGCACCACCCAGCACACCGCCCAGAAGTCCGCCATAAAACATAAGTCCTCCGGACCGTATATTCAGAAGCTGTCCCGGATCATTTTTATAAAGGCTCCAGGAAAAAGCCGCATAAAGCAGCCTTGCCCCTGCCACACCGGAAAGCAGCGTTATGATGGCCAGATCCAGATATGCATCCGGATCTTCATGATTTCTTCTGGCTTCCAGTACCACAAAAAAGATTCCCAGAAGCATTCCTATCGCGATCAGGACGCCATAGATCGTGATCTCAAAGCCAAAGATCTCAAAGGATCTCGGCACATGATCCAAAACCAGATTTAATCCGGGAAACCGAATTGACATATCCATAAAATCACCTGTTATAATTTTTCAGCTTACAGCCGGTATTTCACAGACGTTGGTGATCACACGTTAAATCTGAATAAGATCACATCTCCGTCCTGTACAACGTACTCTTTTCCTTCCATACGTACAAGGCCCTTCTCTCTGGCACCTGCATAGGAACCGCAATCCAGAAGATCCTGATAATTCACAACCTCTGCTTTGATAAATCCACGTTCAAAGTCTGTGTGGATCTTACCTGCTGCCTGCGGTGCCTTGGTTCCGATCTTGATGGTCCATGCTCTTGTCTCATCCTCTCCTGCTGTCAGGAAGCTCATAAGGCCAAGAAGGTGATAGCTTGCGCGCACCAGCTTCTCCAGGCCGGATTCTGTCAGTCCCAGATCCTCAAGGAACATCTTTCTCTCATCCTCATCCAGCTCGGAGATCTCCTCCTCGATCTGCGCACAGATCACAAATACCTCGCTGTTCTGTTTGGCAGCGTATTCACGTACTGCCTGTACATACTGATTGTTCGCCCCATCATCTGCGATATCATCCTCTGCAACGTTAGCCGCATAGATCACCGGTTTTGCAGTAAGAAGATTATAGGTTGCAAGCCATGCATCCTCATCTTCGTTCTCTGTTTCCAGAGTAATGGCAAGCTGTCCCTCTTCCAGATGTGCCTTTACTTTTTCAAGGAATGTAAGCTCTTTGGCAGCTTCCTTATCCATACGTGCAGTCTTGGTAACCTTGGCAATTCTTCTCTCGAGGATCTCAAGATCAGAGAAAACAAGCTCCAGATTAATAGTCTCGATATCGCGGAGCGGATCAATGCTTCCATCTACATGAACAACATTGGAATCCTCAAAGCAGCGTACCACGTGAACGATAGCATCTACCTCACGGATATTTGCAAGGAACTGGTTTCCAAGTCCCTCTCCCTTAGATGCGCCTTTTACAAGACCTGCAATATCGACGAATTCGATCACTGCCGGTGTTACTTTTTTTGATTTATAAAAATCTCCGAGAAGATTCAGTCTCTCATCCGGAACGGTTACAACACCCACATTGGGGTCGATAGTACAGAACGGATAGTTTGCGGATTCTGCTCCGGCTTTTGTCAGTGAATTGAATAATGTACTTTTTCCTACGTTAGGAAGACCTACGATTCCTAATTTCATCTCTCTATATACGTCCTTTCGATATATTTATTTACAGTATTTTTCAGATACTCTTTAAACAGGCCTTTCCGTTTTTCAGGCCATTCCTGTCCCATATTACCATACACAGCCTGAAATCGCAACTGTGAGGCATTTGTTGTTACTGTCAGTCCCTGGACATGATCATCAGAAGCTGCCCGCTTTCATACAGGATCTCTGCGGTTTCTTCCGAAATCTCATTGCTGACGGTCAGGCCACTGTCTTCTACTGTCAGATGATATCCGTTCAGCGGATACTTAAATCCCTTCAGAGTGAGGCCTGTCACATCACCTCCCACAGTAAAGAATGAAACATATTTTCCAAACTGCTCCTCTCTGTGCAGTATGGTTCCGCTTTCTGCAAGTGTGATATAATTCCACTGATCTGCGATCGCAATACGAACGCCCTGTTCCTTACCCATGGAAAGCAGTCCCAGATTCGCCAGCACATGATCCAGCCTTGTGCCGGTAGCTCCCAGGATCAGGATATCCTTTGCGCCCTTGAGAATCATCTGATTTACCGCAGACTGTGTATCCGAATCATCCTTCTCTGGCTTCAGCCTGATGATCTCCGGTCCCTTCAGGCTTTCCATATATTTTTGGCCTTCTTCGGAAAGACTGTCAAAATCCCCAATTGCAAGATCCGGAATAAATTCCCGGTTTTTCATAAACCATTCCATCCCCTTATCTGCAGCAACAAGAGTGATTTTCTCTCCTCGGCTTTCTTCTATTCTTTTTTTTAAAAAATCGAGGGCAAAACCATTCTGGATATTGCCCCCGCTGATTATTATTGTATCGATCATTTTCAGTCCAGCTCTTTTTTGATATTGTGGATTTTTTCTGTAATGTGTCTTACATTGGCTGCCACATCGCCCTTAAATACCCAGGAACCTGCGACCATGAGGTTTGCACCGGCACGCATAACCGTCTCCAGTGTATCATCATTGATACCACCATCTACCTGGATATCAACATCCAGCTCTTCTTCATCAATAAGCTCACGAAGCTCCTGGATCTTCTCCGTGCATTCGTCCATGTATTTCTGTCCGCCAAATCCTGGCTGAACAGTCATTATCAGCACCATATCCACATCTTCAAGAAGATGGCTGATGTCATTTACCGGTGTGGATGGCTTGATCGAAACTGCCGCCTTTACCCCTGCTGCCCTGATCTGCTCCAGTGTACGCTCCAGATCCTCACATGCCTCCGCATGTACAGTAATGGAATCTGCTCCGCATTCTACAAAATCGCGGATATATCTTTCCGGTTCTGTTACCATCAAATGTACGTCGAAAAACATGTTGGATTCTTTCCGGATCGATTTGATCACCGGCATTCCAAAAGAAATGCTGGGAACAAAATCTCCATCCATAACATCAATATGCAGATATTCAACGCCTTCCTTTTCCAGAATTTTGATCTGTTCTCCCAGTCTGTTAAAATCTGCTGATAAGATCGACGGGCACAATCGGTATTCCATGACTCAGTATCTCCTTTTCTCTTTTAATTCCTGGTGCAGCTCCAGATAATCTTCATATCGGAGTCTGCTGATCTCATTGTTCTCAAGGGCTTCCTTAACAGCGCAGCCCGGTTCATGTATGTGACGGCACCCCTGAAAGCGGCACTGTCCTTCATATCTTCGGAACTCTGGAAAGTAATCCTTCAGTTCCTGCTCCTCCATATTTTCAATATATAAGGAGGAAAATCCCGGCGTATCCACAAGGAATGTATCCTGTGCCACCGGTATGATCTGTGCATGGCGCGTGGTATGTTTTCCCCGTTTCAGCTTACGGCTGATCTCACCGGTTTCCATCTCCACTTCTTCCTGAAGGGAATTTGTAAGAGAAGATTTTCCCACGCCGGATGGGCCGGCAACCACAGTTGTCCTGCCCTGAAGCACTTCTTCGATCTCGTCGAGTCCTTCTCCCTTCAGGGCACTTGACAGGATCACCTGATAGCCGCAACTCTGATATGTTTCATAGAGAAATTCCAGCTCTTCCGTTGTTGCCAGATCTTTTTTGTTAAAACAGATGACTGCCGGAACACCTTCCCTCTCCATCATAATGAGGAAACGATCCAGAAGCATGAAGTTCGGCTTCGGATTATCCATGGCAAAGATCACCAGTGCCTGATCTACATTGGCCACAGCCGGACGGATCAGAGAATTCTTCCGCTTGTGGATCTCCGTCACACTTCCCTCCAGTTCCTTTTCATCCAGAACTGTAATGTCCACATTGTCACCTACCAGAGGCTTGAATTTATCCTTACGGAAAATTCCCTTGGCTCTGCATTCATATGTATTACCGTCTTCTGCATATACGTAGTAGAATCCGGCAATACCTTTGATTATCTTTCCCTGCATGATCACTCAGCTTTCTTGAATGTAACCGTGTAGGTTCCAAGCTGCTGATAATCTCCGTCCATCTCTTCATAGAGATAGATAGTTCCTGAGGTAACGCCCTCAGCACCTGAGATATCAAGCTGATACGGGAAGCTGATATTCTGTCCATCAATGATGGTGGATGCCTTAGGCTCACCGTTTACGTCCTGGATCAGTTCCAGACGGATCGCGCCTCCATTGTAGCCGGACGGGGTATCCAGTGTCTGTGTACATTTCCAGCCTGTGTTTGCATTGACATCTGCTGTAGATGTAGTTGTGGATACTGTGCTGTCCGCAGATGCTGTACTATCTGTAGATGCTGTACTATCTGCAGATGCTGCGCTGTCTGTGGATGGAGCCTTGTCACCGGAGCTGATGGTAATGCTGATCGGCTGATCCGGGTCCGCTGCCGCATAGGCTTCCGGATCCTGTGCGATAACTGTACCTGCAGCTTCTGTACTCTGCTGTTCTGTTATCTGGATATCAATAAATTTACCTAAAGTAGTAAGTGCATCATCCTTGGTCATTCCCACAACACTCGGGACCTCAGCATTATCGCCATAATCAACCCCTCGGCTGACTGTCAGTGTCACAGAAGAGCCTGCCTGCACAGAAGTACCTGCTGCCGGCTCGACATTGTAAACATATCCCGGATCTACCAATGCATATCCGTTGTCATCTGTGTCGCTGTATTCTTTCTGGACATTTACCTGAAGTCCAAGATCTTCCAGAGTCTGCTGTGCATCGATTCCTGTACGTCCATCCAGATCTGGGATCGTAACCTGTGCTGTTCCGGTGCTTACCCAGTATTTCACAGTTGTATTGGCTTCAACCTGTGTTCCCGCAGCTGTCTCCTGACGGGAGATCCTGCCTTTTTCCTGATCGGATGCCTCCTCACCGGCCATCTGGACACCCAGATGTGCATCGTTTGCAAGTGTTTTAGCCTCTTCCTCTGTCTTGCCTACAAGATCAGGAACGGTTGCCAGACCGTCAGCTGCTGATTCCTGCTTCGCTTCTGCCTTGCTGCTGTCTGCAGCTCCGCTGCTGCCGGTTCCAAACAGTCCTGCGGCACGTCCAAGCACTACCACAAGAACGATCAGAAGGACTGCACCTCCGATCAGTGCCGCAATCGTCAGGCCTCTTCCGGAACCATGATGCTTCTTTTTCTTTCCGGATCTATGCTCGGATCTCGGTCTGTATTCTTCCTCTGCATCATCGTAATCGTTATCGTCGTATTTTTCTTCCTCAAGTGCGGTGATCTCCGGTTTTGTGATCTGCTTCGGTGTATGTTTGATCTCACCAAGCTCTTCTTCTGAGATCACAACCGTCTTGGCATCGTTGTCAACTGTAGTAAGCTTTACAAAATCACCCTGGGGATCGATCAGAGAATGCTTCAGATCTGCGATCACATCCTCCATACGGCTGTAACGACGATCTACACTTTTCTGTGTACATTTCAGAATGATCTGCTCCAGACTGTACGGAAGGTCCGGTGTATAAACACTTGGCGGGACCATCTCTTCCTGCAGATGCTTGATAGCGATCGCCACAGTGGTATCTCCGTCAAAAGGAACTCTTCCTGTGACCATCTCATACAGTGTGATTCCAAGAGAATAGATATCGCTCTTCTCATCGCTGTATCCGCCTCTCACCTGCTCAGGTGAGCTGTAATGTACAGATCCCATTACATTGGAGCTGATCGTATTGGAAGATGCAGCTCTGGCAATTCCAAAGTCTGTCACCTTTACTTTACCATCTGTGGAGATAATGATATTCTGAGGTTTCACATCTCTGTGAACGATACCATGGCTGTGTGCCGCCTCCAGACCCATAGAAACCTGGATTGCGATACTTGTAGCCTCTTTAATGGAAAGCTTTCCCTTCTTGGAGATGTATTCCTTCAGAGTGATACCCTCGATCAGTTCCATAACAATGTAATAAACACCGCCGTCATCTCCTACGTCAAATACATTGACGATATTCGGATGTGTAAGACCAGCTGCCGCCTGGGCCTCACTTCTGAATTTCTTTATAAACGTGGTGTCTTCCCGAAACTCCGGTTTCAGGACCTTCACGGCAACAAAACGGTTCAGCTTATGGTCCATAGCCTTATAGACATCTGCCATTCCGCCAGTTCCGATTTTTCCTACGATCTCATAGCGCTCGGCTATGATCATTCCCGTCTTCAACATGCTTCCACCTCATTCGTGAATGGCTCTACCAGTACGACTGCAATATTATCCTTACCACCATTCTGATTTGCTTCCCGAAGGAGCGCACTGCCCTTCTGATCAATATCTGCTTCCGGATCGGATATGATCTCCTCGATCTTCTCATCTTCAACCATATTGCTGAGACCGTCTGAACACATCAGGATCGTACATCCTTTTTCAAGTTTCAGATCAAAGAAATCCACATCCACCGTTTTCTCCGCGCCAAGTGCCCTTGTAATGATGTTCTTATCCGGATGATTCCGTGCTTCCGCTTCGCTGATCTCGCCCATTCTCACCATTTCCTGTACCAGGGAATGATCTCTGGTGACCTGGCGGATCCCGTCCTGGATCACATATAAACGGCTATCACCCACATTGGCTACATAGGCATACTGATCTACAATAGTCGCCACCACCATAGTGGTTCCCATACCCCGGAGGTTTTCGTCTTCCTGCGCACGGTTTCTGATCTCCGTATTCGCAGCTTCGATCGCATGACGAATAACCTTCACAGGATTGTAATCCGCATCTTCACGGATTTCATCCACAAGGATCCGTACTGCATGTGAGGATGCATAGTCACCGGCGTTATGTCCGCCCATTCCGTCCGCGACTGTGAAAAGATTAGGCAGATTTCCAACCGGACCTTCAGATGCAAACACGTAATCCTGATTCATCTTCCGCTTCTGCCCTACATCAGTAGCTGAGTATATCCTCATGTCACTTCTCGCTTTCTGTTTTTTCCATGTAACTTTTTCTTAGCTGTCCACAGGCACCGTCGATATCGCTGCCCATTTCCCTTCTAATAGTAACATTAATTCCGTATTTTTCAAGTTTTATTTTGAAATTCTCCACAGCCTGTCGAGTAGACCTCACATAGGAGCGTTCCTTGATGGGATTGACCGGAATCAGATTTACATGGCAATTAATGCCTTTTATACGGCCTGCCAGCTGTCTCGCATCTTCTTCACTGTCGTTGACGCCGGCTACAAGACTGTACTCAAAGGTGATCCTTCGGCCTGTTTTGTCAAAATAATTTCTGCAGGCATCCAGAACCTCATCCATAGAATACTTATTCGCGATCGGCATCAGTTCCTGTCGTTTTTCATCATTTGGAGCATGAAGGGAAAGTGCCAGAGTGATCTGAAGCTTTTCTTCAGCCAGATCATACATCTTCGGCACGATCCCACAGGTAGAAACCGTCACATTTCTCTGACTGATTCCAAGACCGTTTTCGTCGGTAAGGATCCGGACAAAACGGACAAGATTGTCATAATTATCCATCGGCTCACCGGTTCCCATCACAACTACATTGGCCACACGTTCACCGGTATCTTCCTGGATACGGTAAATCTGATCCAGCATCTCGGACGGTTTCAGGCATCTGGTCAGTCCTCCGATGGTAGATGCACAGAATCTGCATCCCATACGGCAGCCCACCTGAGAAGAAATGCACACAGAATTTCCGTGGTGATACCGCATGAGAACACTCTCGATCACATTTCCATCTTCCAGCTGGAACAGATATTTTCTGGTTCCGTCAATTTTTGAGATCCTTACATCTGCCTGGGTCAGTGCTGTGATCGGATAAGCCGAAAGCTTTTCCCTGAGGCTTTTGGAAAGATTTGTCATTTCATCCCAGGAGGTAACCAGCTGCTGGTGAAGCCATGCATAGATCTGTTTCGCCCGGAAAGGCTTTTCACCGATCTTTGTCATGAATTCCTTCAATTCCTCCATGGTCATGGATTTTACATCTGTCATTTTCTGTTATTTCCTTCTGAATCTGGCAATAAAGAATCCATCTGTCTTATGTATTCCCGGCAGAAGCTGCAGATAGCCAAGCTTCGTGGATTTACAGTGCAGTTCCTCCGGAATATACGGATCCAGGCTTTCCAGCCGGTACGGATAATTCTTTAAAAACCATAATACATTTTCTTCGTTTTCTTCCCGGGCAATGGTACATGTGCTGAAGATCAGCGTTCCAGCCGGTTTCACATACTTTGCAGCCTTATCCAGGATCATTCTCTGGAGCATTACGATCTCTTCCTGTTTCTGCGGAGTTGCCCGGTATTTGATTTCCGGTTTCTTGCCGATAACTCCATAACCGGAGCACGGTACATCCGCGATCACAATATCCGCAGCCTGTTCGGAATCCGGATCATATACCGTTGCATCCTGAACTCTGGCTTCCACATTGATCACTCCGGTCCTGTGGATGTTTTCTTTGATAAGATCTGCCTTATACTGACTTACATCTCTGGCATCCACATTTCCGTAATCCCCCATTTTGTCTGCCGCATGGATGCTTTTTCCACCTGGTGCCGCGCACATGTCGATGATATGGTCACCTTTTTTCGGACTTGCAGCTTCCGCTACAAGCATAGAGCTTACATCCTGCACCAGGATCTTTCCCTGAAGGAAGGTCTCAAGTGTCAAAATATGATTGTAATCGGAAATCTTCAGTGCATAGGGAAGATAAGGAGCCTGTTCTACTGTCACTCCCTGAGACTTCAAACTGGTGACGATCTCTCTCAGAGACGCCTTATGAGTACGGCACCGTACTGTGATCGGTCTTTCTGTCAGAAAATCCTCCAGGATCTTCTCCGTAGTCTTCACTCCGTAGGCTGCTTTCCATTTTTCTACCAGATATTCCGGCATGGAATATTTCACAGAAAGATAACGGACTTCGTTTTCTTCCCTGGAAGGAAGCTCCAGATCACCGATCTCTCTTGCGATCGTACGGAGCACCCCGTTGACAAAGGGCTTTAGATTATAAAAGCCTTTTCGCTGTGCCAGCTTTACCGCTTCATTGCATACTGCACTGTCCGGAACACTGTCCATAAATTTCAGCTGATATACCGCACTTCTCAGGATCTCACGGATCTGCGGTTTCATCTTGTTTACAGAAACCTTGGAAAAAGAATCGATGACATAATCAATATAGATCCTGTATTCCAGGGTTCCCTCACATACTCTTGTAATAAAGCTACGTTCCTGTTTCGGAAGAAACTGATATTTGGAAAGCGCATTCCGGATCGCAATATGGCTGTGCTCACCCTCCTCCTCGATCTGTAACAGGATCTCAAGGATCAGTTCTCTGGTATTTACTCCGCTGCTAATCACGATCTCTACCTCCTGCAAGGATAATCAGTCTCAGAAGCTGCAGAATAGATGCCGCCAGAGCTGCTACATAGGTAAGCGCTGCCGCTGTAAGTACTTTTCTTGCACCCTTTTTTTCATCTGCACCTAAGATACCTGTACTTTCCAGCATTTTAAGCGCTCTGGAAGACGCATTGATCTCAACCGGAAGTGTCACCAGCTGAAACAGTACTGCCAGTGAAAACAAAACAATTCCCAGAGTTACCAGCGGATCAATGGAAAAGATCAGTCCTGCGATAAACAGCGGCCATGAAAGCTGGGAACCAATATTTGCGGCAGGTACAATGGCTGAACGGATATTCAGTGGTGCATAATTGATCGCATCCTGGATCGCATGGCCACATTCATGTGCTGCCACCCCCACAGCCGCCAGAGAATTTCTTCCATAAATATCTTCTGAAAGGGAAACCGTTTTCGTTCTCGGATCATAGTGATCCGTAAGACTTCCGCGGATCGGAACCACCTGTACGTCTGTGATCCCAGCCGCTCTCAGGATCCTCTGTGCAGCTTCCGCACCGGTGATACCTGAATGACTCCGGACCTTTTTATAGACTGCAAAGGTACTGCGCAGCTTCGCGGATGCCGCAAGAGAAAGAAGCATTCCGATCACGAGCAAAAGAATCGTGGGGTCCATTCCCCATCCGTAATAACCATATCCGTACATAACTCATCACTCCCTGGAATCTCTGAACATGTCTCCTGGTTTCAACTGATATCCCCGAAGGAACGCATCCGCTTCCATGCGTTTTTTGCCTTCCAGCTGCACTTCATGAAGCACGAGTACCTTCTGGCCGCATGCTACCTGGATTCCTCCTTTGTCAGCGGCTATCACAGTTCCCGGTGCTTCCTGTGCCTGTTTTTCCAGAACAGAGCTCTTCCAGACCTTCAATGTTTTTCCATTGATAAAGGTAAAAGCGCTTGGCCATGGATCAAGGCCTCTTACCAGACGCTCCAGTTCTTCCGCATTTTTGCTGAAATCCAGAAGCCCCATTTTTTTGGAGATCATGGCAGCATATGGTGTTGGACTCTCCTCCGGCTGTTTCTCGCGGGTTGCAGTTCCGTCAAAAATGGACGGTAAAGTCTGTACCAGAAGCTCTGCACCTGCCTGTGCGAGCTTATCAAACAAGCTTCCACCTGTCTCATCTTTGGCAAGCGGAACCACGATCCTGGAAATCATATCACCGGTATCCAGACCGGTTCCCATCTGCATAATGGTAACGCCGGATTCTTTTTCACCGTCGATCACCGCCTGCTGGATCGGTGCAGCTCCACGATATTTAGGAAGCAGAGACGCATGGATATTGATACATCCGAATCTCGGCATATCCAGGATGCTCTTTGGAATGATCTGCCCGAATGCCGCAACAATGATGATGTCCGGTGCAAGATTTTTCAGTTCTTCCACAAATTCAGGATCTCTTACCTTCACCGGCTGCAGTACCGGGATCCCGTGTTTCAGTGCTTCTTCTTTTACAGGAGTAGGCATCATAGTTTTGCCTCTGCCCTTCGGTTTGTCCGGCTGTGTGATCACAGCCTCCACTTCATATCCGTTCTCTGCCAGTGCTGCAAGAGGCGCCACCGCAAAGTCCGGAGTTCCCATATAAACAATCTTCATAGTATCCCGCCTTTAGTCTTCTTCATCATAAGTTACCTTGTGAAGTTCTCCCTCCACAAGTTCTGTATACATTTTTCCATCCAGATGGTCAATCTCATGACAGAACGCTCTTGCCAGAAGGCCCTCTCCCTCGTAGATCTGTTCGTTCATATTTACATCAAGTGCTTTTACCTTCACATAGTTCGGACGTGTTACCTGTCCTGCCATTCCCGGAACGCTCAGGCATCCCTCGTCACCGGTCTGCTCGCCGCTTGTCTCAAGGATCTCCGGATTGATCAGCACGATCGGGCCCTCACCTACATCGATGACAACGATACGTTTCAGAATTCCTACCTGTGGTGCAGCGAGGCCAACACCCATTGCATCATACATGGTATCCAGCATATCTGTGATCAGTTCCCCGATCCTCGGTGTCATTTTGTCTACTGTCCGGGATTTTTTTGTCAGTACAGAATCCCCCTGTACACGGATTGTTCTAAGTGCCATTTTTCTTCTCCTTTAATTCATATCAAATTGAATGTATATTTTCCGGAATCCGGAATTTATCTCTATATATTTCTCCAGCTTCTCTCTGACTGCTGTGAGAAAGCAGATATCCCTGTGCTTCAAATGGATCACCTGACGATAAACATCCTTTACCTTACCTACCGATGCAGCTGCAGGTCCGATCATGTGAAGCTCTTCCTTCGGACTTACCCTGCGGATAAAAACTTCTATATAATACATGGCATTTTTCAGAAGTTCTTCATCCTGGCAGGCGCCAAAAACAGTCATCATATGGGCTGCCGGCGGATAGTCCAGAAGCATCCGATACCCCATTTCTTCTTTATAAAATTTCTTATAATCCTGAACAGCTGCAGCCTGGATACTGTAATGCTCCGGCTGATATGTCTGGATCACCGCCTGCCCCGGCCGATTCCCTCTGCCGGAACGTCCAACTGCCTGAGTCAGAAGCTGGAATGTACGCTCCCCGCAGTGATAGTCATCCATATTCAGCGAAAGATCTGCTGCGATCACTCCTACCAGAGTCACATTCGGAAAATCATGTCCCTTGACGATCATCTGGGTCCCCACCAGAATATCTGCCTCATGCTTTGCAAAAGAAGCCAAGATCTTCTCATAGCTGTCCTTGGTCCTTGTGGTATCAAAATCCATTCGAAGTACCCTGGCTTTCGGGAAGTCTTTTTCAATGACCTTCTCGATCTGCTGGGTTCCTGCCTTAAATCCCCCAATGTGCGGTGAACCACAAGACGGACAGATTTCCGGTTTCACAGTCTCATAGCCGCAATAATGACAGATCAGACGATTGCCATTGTGTTCACTTAGAGATACATCACAGTGGGGACATTTCATAACGTGACCGCAGGCTCTGCAGGAAACAAAGCCCGCATATCCTCTCCGGTTCAGAAACAGCATGGCCTGTTCTCTTCTTTCAAGGACCTGCTCCAGATCCCTCTTCAGCTCCAGACTCAGTACCGAGCGGTTTCCTTTCTTTAATTCTTCCCGAAGATCCACGATTGATACCTGTGGAAGAGGCCTTTCCTCATAACGTGCGTTTAACTTTACCAGAAGATATTCTCCGTCACAGGCATGACTGTAGGCTTCCAATGACGGAGTGGCTGATCCCATGACCACACGGGCATGTTCCATTCGTGCCCTCTCAATGGCAGTCTCACGTGCATGGTACCTTGGCGTATTCTCACTTTTGTAGGTGGGTTCATGCTCTTCGTCGATAACGATCAGTCCCAGATCTGAAAACGGTGTGAACAGTGCGGATCTGGGTCCTACCATCACCTGGATCTCACCACGTTTTGCTCTTTTGAACTGATCATAACGTTCTCCCTGGGAAAGTCTGGAGTTCAGAACCGAAACCTTATCTCCGAACATGGCATAAAAGCGCCTGACTGTCTGATAAGTAAGCGCGATCTCAGGGATCAGCACGATCGCCTGTTTTCCCTCCTCCAGTACCTTCTGGATCAGGCGCATATAAACCTGGGTCTTTCCGCTTCCGGTCACTCCGAAAAGAAGTGCAGGCCTTGGGTCCGGCTCCTGCCATTCCCGAAAGATCTGCTCTGCCGCCAAAAGCTGTTCCTGGTTCAGACTCAGCTCCATGTTCTCCTTCACCAGGCCGAGCCCCTCGGGAATGCGATACATTTCCTGACTTTCAATAGTTATCAGACCTTTTTTCTCAAAAAAATCAAGAACGGAAATGCCGGCTCCAAGCTCTTTGGAGGCATAGGTATAATCCAGGCTCCCGGCCTCCAGGATTGCCCGAAGGAACCGCTCACGTGCTTTAAAGCGGCTGCCTTCCAGCTTGCCAAGAAGTGCCTGCCCCTCTTCCTTTTTCCCTGTAAAAAGGATCAGTCTTTTCTCTTTTGCACGGACCTTGTCTTTTACAGGCAGAACTGTTTTCAGTGCCTGGATCATGTTGGAGCCATAGGTCTCCTTCATCCAGTCCGCAAGTGCGATCAGCCGGGATTCTGTTGTCTCACTGTCTGTGGACACTCCCCGGATCTCCTTGAGCTTTGACGCATCATATTTTGCGGTTCCGGAGATCCCGGTCACATAGCCTTTCCGAAGGGTATTTCCCTTTCCGAAGGGCACTGTGACCACAACTCCGGGTTTTATTGCCTGCACCAGCTCCTCAGGTACACGATACTGAAAATCCCGGTCCAGCTTTTCATGAGAAATATCAATGATCACATCTGCATAGATCATCCATTTACGCTTTCTGATCTTCTTCCAGGATCTCCCGGATCAGTACACGCTCATCCATGGGATATTTCTTACCCTTGATCTCCTGATAATCCTCATGGCCCTTTCCGGCAAGGACGATGATATCTCCCGGCTCACCGTGATGGATCGCGTAGGCGATCGCCTCTTTACGATCCGGGATCTCTACATATTTTCCATCTGTTTTTGCCATTCCGATCTTGATATCATCGATGATGGCCTGTGGATCCTCATCTCGCGGATTATCTGAAGTAATGATGGTCAGATCTGCCATCTTTCCTGAAACCTCACCCATCTCATAACGGCGCAGCTTGGAACGGTTTCCGCCACAGCCAAACAGGCATACCAGTCTGTGCGGATCATATTCCTTCAGTGTTCCAAGAAGGCTCTCCAGCGCCATGGCATTATGTGCGTAATCGATCATCAATGTGAATTCGTCAGATACCTTGATCATCTCAATACGGCCTTTGACCCTGGCCACCTTCAGAGCTTTGATGATATTCTCCTCGGATACCTTAAAATGGCGGCAGATGGCAATGGCAGTCAGAGAATTGTAAATGCTGAACTTACCTGGAATATCGATCTCCACAGGAAAATCCATAAGTCCCTTAACATGATAGGAAATTCCCAGATAGCCCTTTCTTCCAACGAGTCTGGCGTCCTCTGCACGGAGATCTGCTTTTTCGGAAAATCCATAGGTTTCAAGTTTACAGGTGTGGCCTTCGATAATGCGGTCAAAGTGTTCATCGTCACGATTTACGATACCAACCTTACACTGTTTGAGAAGCATGGATTTGCAGTGCAGATAATCATCAAAGTCCTTATGCTCATTCGGTCCGATATGATCTGGTTCAATATTTGTGAAAATTCCAAAATCAAACACAAATCCCTGGGTTCTGTGAAGCATCAGTCCCTGTGAGGAAACCTCCATAACGACCGCATCGCAGCCTGCTTCTACCATATCATGAAAATATTTCTGTACCATATAGGATTCCGGTGTCGTGTTGGCTGCCGGGATATGCTTCTCCTCGATAACAGCCTCGATGGTTCCGATCAGACCAACCTTATATCCGGCATTCTCAAGGATTGATTTCACCATATAGGTTGTAGTTGTTTTTCCTTTTGTTCCGGTGATACCGATGGTTTTGAGCTTTTCTGCCGGATGTCCGAACCATGCTGCTGAAATAAAGGCCATGGCGTAACGGGTATCCTCTACCTGGATCACTGTCACATCCTCCGGTGCCTCCACCGCTTCTTCCACGATGAGTGTCTTCGCACCCTTTGCCACAACATCAGGTATAAATTTATGTCCATCCACGACCGCACCTCTGATGCAGATAAAAAGGCTCCCTTCTTCTACTTTGCGGGAATCATATACAACAGAAGAAACCTCCTGCTCTGTACTTCCCTGAAGGCATTTGTATTCAAGATGTTCCAATAAGGATAAAAGATTCATTTTTCTCCTCCATCTTCCCTTTTTCCGGTCTGACGGGCAGCACACCGGAGGCGGGAAATATACTGTTCTTATTTTCTGTACATACCATATAGAATAGCACACCTCCCCCCTGTTTTCAACGTTTCTTTGAGGTACGGCCGCCTTGTAAAATATCAGCTTGTTACTGCTCACTCCGTTCTCAGTAACATCAGCTTTTTCCATAAATATCCGCATATTTTTTCCGGAGCCAGATGCTGCCCAGCACAGTCACCAAAGCTGTCACTGCCAGAAGCGTCCACAAATCCCTCCTGGTATCATCTCCGGTCTTCGGATGTGTGGACGCAGTTCTTGCCATCTGTATCTGACCGGAAGCCGGACCCTGGTCATCTCCCTGCAAAGGCAGCCCTTCTTCCGGCGTAATAGCCACCTCTCCTTTTACCATGACAGAAGCGGAGGCCTCCATCAATCGCTCTCCGGTTTCCTGGCTTGTGACCGTCACCTGGTTAAAAAGCTTCTGATCCGCTGTTTTTCCCGGGATCTTCACCACAGCCTGAAGAGAAACTGCCTCTCCCGGCGGGATCTGTTGGATCATTGCCTTTGTACGGCTGCTGTTGAGCGTTACACCTTCCTGCTCCAGAAACTGTGCATGGATCCCTGCTGCCTGAAAGCGCTCCGTTCCCACAACCGAATGAAGCGTTTTTTCACCGGTATTCACGATACAGATCTGATAGGTCACAGTCTCACCCGGTGCAGCGGTTTCTTTGTCTGCAGTTTTCTTTACAGAAAGATCCGCCTTCAGTGCCTCCAGACCATTTATAGTGGAGGCGTTCTTCCGGATCACTTCATCCGCTCTGTCCTTCACCCTGGCCTCTGCTTCCACCTGGTGCTCCAGATCTTTTTCCTGTTCATCCAGAAGCGGCGCCTGTACATAAAAGCTCCTGCTCTCTCCGGCTTTTAATTCTGCAAATTCCGCCACAGCCCCTTCTGTTAGAAGGCCTTCTGCATCTTCCCACAGCTGCCGGATCTTAGGGCAGGAAAGGCTGCTGGTCAGACGGATATCTGCAAGATCCAGCTTTCCGGTATTGGCTATCTCTACCTGATAACGGATGGTCTGCCCTGCTTTCATTTTTTCATTCTGTGCAATTACCGACAATTCCATATCAGCCTCAGCAGCCTCCACGTCCAGCATAGGCGAGATTCCCTCTGCGATCACCAGCTCTTCCCCGTTTTCTTCTGTCATGAGAAAGGTTCCCGCACCGGTACAGTCCTTCTGAAGCGGTTCCTCCTGAATCACAGGATAACTGCTTTTCTCTGCCGGAAAACGGTATTCCTGCCGCAGAATCAGCGGGATACGGAAAAAGATCTCATCCTGCCCGTTCTGCTCCACGTTCAGCACGCTTTCCAGCTTTGTGATCTCTGTAGCTTCACCGCTCTGGCTCCTTACAGAAATCTGCTGTGCAGCCATATTTTTCGGGACAGAATCCGTTTCCGGAACAAAATACTCCGAAATATACGTGACCAGCGTCAGCTTTTGCGTCTCCTCAAACTCACCTTCCTCTTCATTCCCTACATTTTCCCCTCCGGTCGACGTTCCTTCCGGTGTGAGCGGACCCGTTTTCTCCTGCTCTTCATCCTCCGGCTGTACTGTTTCCCCGGATGCCAGCTGCTCCACGTGCTCATATGCTTCCTCCATTTCTATTCCGATTCCTTCCACAACCTTATCCACCGGCAATTCCTGTTCTGCCTTCTCTTCCTGCTGCAAGTCATCCTCATCCTTTGGAAGTTCCTGTTCTGGCTCCTTTTCCTGCTGCCAATCATCCTCTGGCAGCTCCTGTTCTGACTCCTTTTCCTGCTGCAAGTCATTCTCTGGCAGCTCCTGTTCTATCTCTTCTTCCTGCTCCACCGATGGATCTTCAATCTTCTGAAGTTCATCGTCCCACTTCTCATTTTTCTCCTTATCCTCCGAAAACCTTCTCCCGGACAGCCATTCATTCAGGCCGCGAATCCGGATCCCAAGCTCCGCCTGTCCGGATTCTATGTCTTTCCAGAACACACTCTGATCGATAAACGGTGCCTGTCCCGGCAAAAAATCTGCTCCCAGAGTCAGCTTCGGTTCTATTGTTCCTCCCAGCATGGCTCCTGCCAGCACTGTCACAATTCCGGCTTTCTTCATCTGTTTCCATATTCTGTTTTTCATGGCTCTTCCTCATTTCTGCCTGATCTGGCATTTCTTATACACATGTTTTTTTTACAGAAGCTTACTTTTCCACAGACAAAGGCATCCCTCCCCGGCAAATGGTGCATGATCAATATTTTTTTCGATAAAATAAAATGGATTTCTGCATCGAAACGATGCGTGAACAGATCCCGCAGAATGCAGGATCAAGACTTTTTCAATGTATCACATTTTCAAACCATGCGCAACCGGATATAAAAATTATAAAGTTTGTTTAAACTTTCTTTATAAATTTTCCATTTCTTTTAGATTAACGACATATTTTAAACATATTTTCTCTATATAATAGGTGTTGGATAGATGAAAAACCACTCTCTATCTCCCCCCTCAAAAAATAGTAGGAATCAAACCGTCTGACTGGATCAGGCGGTTTTTCCTGTCTTGGAAAACACTCGATTTTCTATTGCATTTCCCACATAGGTCTTTTATAATAAAATATAATATTCGTGCATCGTTTTCGATGTACTCGTTACTGAATACAGTAACTGATTTCATTCCAATTTTTAAGAGAAACGAGGTATTTCCTATGAGCGAAAAAACCGTAGTAGTTGCATTAGGCCACCGGGCACTTGGCACCACACTTCCAGAGCAAAAAACAGCTACAAAACTCGCAGCGAAGGTAATCGCAGATCTGGTAGAGGAGGGAACCCGCGTAGTGATCTCCCACAGCAACGGTCCGCAGGTAGGGATGATCCACACCGCAATGAATGAATTCGGTAAGGCACATCCTGATTATACATTTGCACCAATGTCCGTATGTTCCGCCATGAGCCAGGGTTATATCGGCTATGACCTTCAGAACGCCATCCGTGCTGAGCTTATCTCCAGAGGGATCTACAAACCGGTCAGCACAGTTCTGACACAGGTTGTCATCGATCCATACGATGAAGCATTTGCAGAGCCAGAGAAGATCATTGGACGTGTTCTTAACGCAGAAGAGGCCGAGGCTGAAGAAGAAAAAGGAAACTTTGTCACAAAGGTGGGCGAGGGTCAGTACAGACGTATCCTTGCAGCACCGAAGCCACAGAAGATCGTAGAGATTGAAACCGTAAAGGTCCTCTCTGCAGCAGAGCAGATCGTCATTGCCGCAGGCGGTGGCGGAATCCCGGTTCTTGAGCAGGGAACTCAGCTGAATGGTGCCAGCGCCATCATCGAGAAAGACCTGGCAGCAGGACTTCTTGCAGAAGAACTGAACGCTGACACTCTGATGATCCTTACAAGCGTCGAGAAAGTAAGCCTTGACCATAATACGGATCACGAATCTTATCTGGATACTATTTCCACAGAAGATGCCAAGAAATATATTGCCGGCAAACAGTTTGCGGCAGGCTCCATGCTTCCTAAGATCGAAGCAGGTGTTTCCTTCGTGGAGAAGGGAACCGGACGCCGTACCATCATCACAGACATGGCCCATGCAAAAGACGGCTACCGTGAGAAGACCGGAACTATCATTAAATGATCATTTTACGGACTCAGAATACAAAGTGAACTATAAAACTTCACTTTACATAAAAATATCCCGCAGACGGCTGCTGGTCTTACCGGCAGCTCTGCGGGATATTTTTTATACCGGAAAA
>OGQT01000997.1_pt1 | contig 23824 bp, 13 predicted proteins | sample 1553261 | NCBI WGS metagenome assembly OGQT01 (sample SAMEA2579992, study PRJEB22360) | human gut metagenome | biome: human gut; feature: human-associated habitat; material: faeces | place: Denmark | collected 2008/2010
TACTGTTACTACTGCGTTACATTCAGAAATTTTATTCAATTCCAACTTCTTCACAAACCTTTTTTTTATTTCTGACATATGCTTTTGATGGTTCATCATCAGGATTTGTTAAAACAGTCAATTTAGGATTAATTCCTTTTTCTCTACAGAATTCAGGGAAAGAATCATATAGTGTTCCGTCTTTCCATAAAAATTTCTTTTTTAATTTTAATTGCCGCACATAATCAATTGCTTCTGGTATTGTTGAACCTGGATGTTTGTATAAATAAGCGTATACACTGGCAGCAACAATTTGATACTCAGAGCAACATTTCGGAATCGAGGAATACATTTTTCCTTCGTAATCGAAATTTTTAAGAGAGGTATCTTTCTTTTGAATATAATATTCTGCTGCTTCTGCAAGTGATATCTTGTTTTTCCTTGCTTTATCTCTTGCGCTAGAAACAGAAATACCTTTTTCTTTACAAAATACAGCGAAAGAACGATACGTAACACCATCTTTCCAAATAAATCTTGTCTTATCTGTAATTTCTCGAATATAATCGATTGCATTTTGGATCGTTGCCGATCGATTTCTATATAAATAAGAATGAACACTTGCGGAGATAATACCATATTCTTTGCAACATTCAACAACCGAAGAATATTCTTTGCTTTCATATAAAAAGCAAGAATTTTCTTTTGGAGCTAAAAGATAATCGATAGCTTCTGCGAAAGAAATTTTATAATAGAAAGCATAATTTGTGACTTTTTTTCTATCTATCTTTAAAGTCTCACAACATTCTCTTAGGGAATTATAAGTAATGCCATTGTAGGTTACTTTTCGTTCCTCATAAAGTTGGATATAATATTCAAGAGCTTCCTGTTTGGAACAATTAGTCTTGGATGAGTAACTGGTTACACTATTCCAGTTTACATTATATTGTTCACAACATTCTACAAGGTTTTTGTAGATGTTATTTCGAAACGGGATGGATCTTGCGGTATTCATCTCATTTCCATAGCTTCCTCTGTAATCAGCAATTCCACAAAGATACATTTCCAGTCCATCCTGTATGGAACAGTTATGCCGCCTAATATAGTCTCTGACATTGGCAGGATCCACTTGGTATACACTGCAGCAGTCGGCAATGGACAGAAATCTATTTCCACGGAAGATGACCGGATTACGTTTGGAATAATAATGTATTTGCTTGTGGCTCTTTGAGTTCTTTAAAAGTTTTTCTTTAGATTCTCTTTCCAATTTAAGACACTTATCTAACGCATGATGCAGAAATACACGTTTTCTTTTCGCATAATTATGGATCAACTGCTCGCTGATGTCATATTTTTTGCAAGCAACCGCCAAACTGGAATATAATTTCCCTTTATATAAGAAACCTTTTTCCTTTATAGATTCCACATAATTTTTTTCAAATTGTTCCGCTGATACTTCATATTCTATCATATAATGATTTATGCACTCTTTAATTGAAAGATCTAAAGCTTCCTCTTTGGTTATACCTGTACGGAAAGAGAGATCTCGGACCTGATAATAATCTACATCATAAGTAGTACAGCAAGCGGAAAATGTAGGATATTCTTTTTCTTTATATAGAAATATACTTTCATTTTTTATTTCAAGATATCGTATTAATGCATGTCGAAACAAAAAATGATTTTTTCTTGCATAATATTTTACCGATGACGGATTAACGTTGTGGATACGGCAGCAGGATTCAAAGCTTCGATAAACTGTCTTGTTAAAGACGAATTGTCTGTTTTGTATCATCGCGTAATACTCATTCAATGCGTCTTCAATGGTTAAATTGTGCTCTTTTTTATAAGCACGAACGCAGGCTGGGTCTAACGAATATGATTTACAACATTCCGTCAGATTGGGCCATTTTTTCTTTTTAAAATGTATTTCTTTTTCTTTTCTTGAATAAATGAAGTGTCTTATTGCTTCTTCATTTGTACATTGATATTTATTTTTATATGAAACAACCGAACTATAACGAACATTGTAATGGATACAACATTTTCTCAAGTTCGGCCAACTTTTATTAAAAGCAAAAAATGAAAAATCAGAAATAGATATGTTGATGCCAAATTTGTTTGCCATTAGTATATTATTCACTTTCTAAACTATAATTTGGCATTCTATTTATCAAGATAATTAGTGTCTCGATATATGATTTTTTTTGAAGTGGATTATTAAAAATTGAATAATTATTAATCGGGAAAAATTATTTTTACACAGCTTTTTGCACACCATATAATCCTTGTATTCCTCATAGTATCTACAATACGTTTGTCAGACAATAGTATTATCCGGAAATAGACGTATTATACGTAGGATGTATCATGCAGGACACTAATACTAAAATCTTAATACTAATTTTAATTTCTCTTTCTGACTGTCTCTGCAGCTTCATTTTATTGCTTAGGACGCAGAAAGAGCCGCCCGATCGGACGACTCTTTCTTTTATAAAAAACAACAAGAGGAAAATTGTAGTAAATGGCTTATGCGTCTCTTCTCTTTCTGTAAGCAACGATTCCGGCATAAAGAGCAGCTGCTCCTGTCAGTGCAAATGTGAATGGTGATGCAAAATCGCCAGTCTTTGGAGCATCACTTTCTTTCGCATTGGATGCTTCCTGAGTTTTTGCACTCTCTGTTTTTTCTGTGGAAATTGTCTGAGTCTTCTTCACTAAATCAGTCTTTTTCACATCATCAGTTTTTTCAGTTGCTTCCACGTCAGTTTTCTTGTTGCTATCTTCATTGGCTTTTTTGTTAGCCTCTTCCTCAGCTTTTTTCTTGGCTTCCTCTTCGGCTTTCTTCTTGTCTTCCTCTGCCTTTAACTCAGCATCATACTCTGTCTGTGCGATTGCGAGTTCTGCAATGGCAGCTGCATTTGCTGTTTTGGCTTCTGTATATGCTGTCTTTGCATCAGCAAGGTTTTTGTTCGCTTTAAGGTAAACAGCAACAGCCTCTTCTGCTTCTGCTTTACGAGCCTTTACAAGTGCTGTGTAGTCATTCAGATATGCGAAATCTTCATCTGTGATGTCATTTCCCAGAGCATCTTCATAGGAAAGCTGATCTGCTTTCTCTCTGAAATTAACAGCTTTTACTAATTCTGCATGTTTTTCTTTTAAGTTAGCATCCGCAGCATCAAGTTCTTCCTGTGCTTTGTCGTAAGCAGCTTTAGCTTCAATCTCTTTTGCCTGTGCTTCTTCTTTTGCTTTTCTCAAAGCTTCAATGTCTTTGTTGTTACCATATAAGTTGTCAAGCTCTGCTTTTGCAGCATCTCTCTTCTCTGTTGCAACATCTACCGCTGACTGTGCTGTCTGAACCTTATCTGTTGCATCTGAAAGTTTGGAATTCAGTTCTTTGTTAAGAGTCTCTGCTTCTTCCAGATCTTTCTTTGCTGATTCATAGTTTTCACTGGCTGCTTCCTTGTCTTTTACTGCCTTATCATACTCTGCTTTCTTTGCATCAGCAGCGTCACGGAGTTCTGACAGATCGACTCCGGATCCCTTTGCGATCTCATCACGTTCTTTTTTAGCAGTAGCAAGTGCTTCTTCTTTTTCAGAAACGTTCTGTTTACACTCTGTGAGGGTCTCATTGATATTTTTGATATCTCCCTCTGCCTTTTCAACATCAAGCTCCTGTGCAGCTTTCTGATTTCTGATGCTTTCCAGATTGCTGTTTGCTGTATCAAGGTTTGTCTGTGCATCAGATACAGATGGGATTGTTACCTCTTCATCTGTGTTCAGGAGATTCTGATACTTAGCTTTGGCATTTGCAAAAGCGTTCTGTTTCTCATCCTGTGTCTGAGTCATGCTGTCAAGCTCGTTCTGAATTGCATTTGCTTTATCCTGTGCATCGTTCAGTTTATCTGTAGCGTTTGATACCGCATTCTGTTTTCCTGAAAGCTCTCCAAGAAGTTCATCTACTACAATAGATGCATTTCCTACAGCATTAAACTTTTCTTCAGCAACCGCAGCTGCCTTATCAGCGTTCTCCTGTGCAGTTGCAATCTTTTCATCAATCGCAGCAACATTCTGCTTTGCGGATTCCAGTTCTTTTGCAGCGGCTTCTTCTTTTGCGTTTGCATCCTCAAGTGCTTTATTTGCTGCTTCCAGATCTGCTTTTGCCTTTTCAAGGTTCGCCTTTGCTGACTCCTCAAGGTTTGGAGCTTCCATCAGACTGTTGTAGTATGCCATGAATTTTGCAGCGTACTCTTCCAGAGAGATTGCTTCATCAGATCCAAACATGAATTCCTGTGCTAATGTAGTACGAAGCTCACCGTACTGGTTAAGTGCAAATCCTGTTACTGTATAGTTCTTTTTAATGATATTGAAGTAATGTCCACAACCGTCTTTGTCTCCTGTGCTTTCGTACATATTTTTCTCTCTTGTGTACCAGCCATCGAAAACGTCTTCCGGTGAATCATATCCCCATGCAAGGTTCTCACCTGTATTGAAGTATTCCAGATGTCCTCTTGTATAAGCAGATGCGTTGGCATCATACTGGGCAACAGCCATGTAATAATCATCAACTTTTAGCTCATCTAAGTTGTTTGCCTTACGCAGCTCATTACATTTCTTCATATAATCTAAGGAAGCTTTCATGTTCTCAAGGGATGTGGCATCCTTTGCTTCTCCCATATGTGTGTATTCACTGTATGCTGTCTCATTGAATACGCCGAGTGCATCCGTGCTTCCATTCTGCTCAAAAAATCCGGAGGATCCCTTAGCAATCTGCTCTTTGGATGAAAGTGCTGCTGCCTGCGCTGATTTATACGCTGCTTCTGCCTGATCTACTGCAGATTTTGCCTTTGTTACATTATCCTGCGCTGTCTGAGTCTCTGCCTTGGCGTCCTCAAGTTTCTTTTCGGCATCCGCTAATAACTGATCTCCATTTTCTTTGAGTGCTTTCGCATCCTCTAATGCCTGGTCTGCTTCAGCTTTTGCCTGATCTGCTGCTTTTCTTTCAGCCTGTGCTGCGTCCACAGCTTCCTGAGCCTTGTCGATCTCTGCCTGTTTTGCTTCAAGTTCTGCTTCTTTTTCTGCTTTTACCGCTTCGCAGTCAGCAACTTCTTTGTTTGCAGCATCCAGTTCTGCCTGTTTGCTTGCTACATCTGCACTGATATTATCTAACTCTTCTTTTGCATTAGCAGCGTCCAGCTGTGCCTGTGAGATCTCAACTTCCAGCTCTGCTTTTTCTTCCTCGGATTCTGTCGCATTCAGTTTCTCCTGTGCGGAAGCAAGTCTGTTCTGGGCATCTGCAAGTGTATTGTTCCATTTTTCCTGCTCTGCCTGTGCCTCAGCTAAAGCGGACTGTGCTTCATCTACTTTCTGCTGTGCTGCCTGTAATTTGGAAGAATCTGCATTGGAATCTTTCAGTGCTTTCTCATAAGCATCTTTTGCAGCTGTGTATGCATTAAGGGTTTCTGTCTCTTTTTTCTGCGCTTCATCTAATGCGGATTTCTTTTCTTCTACAGCCTTTGTGCAAGCTGCGATTGTTTCTTCACTGGCAGAAATATCTGATTTTAATTTATCCAGCTCTGCCTGTGCATCTGACAGTTCCTTCTGTCTGTCTGAAAGTTCCTGCTGTGCTTCATCATAAGCGTTCTGCTTTTTGTCCAGCTCGTCTTTTGAAACTCCGATCTCTTTCTCTGCTTTTTCCAGATCCTTGCTTGCCTGCTCCGCTGCCTGTTTTGCTTCCTCATATGCCTGGTTCGCATTTTCAGCTGCTTCCATGGCTGCGCTTTTTCTTGCTAATGCAGCGTTATGTGTATCCTGTGCAGTGCTTTCCTTATCAGATGCATCTTCTTTTGCTTTGTCAAAAGCTGCCTGTGCATTCTTCACTGCATCATCTGCTGCTTTCTGTGCATCATCGGCTGCCGCCTTAGCTGCATCTGACTCTGCTGTAGCTTTTTCCATTTCTTTCTTGGCTGCATCTTCGCTTGCCTGTGTCTCAGACTGTTTCTTCTTTGCAGCGTCTAAAGCGTCTTTCTTGCTGGCTGCATCTTTTGTTTCCGCATCTGCTTTCTCATCTGCTTTTGCGTTCGGCAGTTCCTCTGCGTGAACAACAGTGCCTACACCTGTGATCAGGTTAGATGAGATAAGTGCTGCTGCTGTTGCTGCTGTTGTGATTCTTTTTACTGTGTTGTTTTTCACAATAAGTTACCTCCTGTTGACTAACTTTGTTTGTTTTTTATTGACAAGATTATCTTACCACAACGATATGGATTGAAAATTTTTGCACGTAAAGATTTTTACCGCACAATCTTCCCCACTATCTTCTATTAATATGGTAGATGTGTTATCTAATCGCATTTTCCTCAATCACTGCATATAATATAAGTCAGCTTCGGCAAATCCTTCCTGTCCTTCTTCATTATAAATGACATTGTAATCCAGCTTTCCATCGCCATCTGCATCTGGATTGAAAAGCCACAAGATACATTCTTCAGGGATTTCTTCCATCGGTGTACCTGTGAGATAATATAACATCTTAGATCCAGCTGTAGTGGAATCAAATCCCGGGAAAGTACCATCCGAACTGTGAGAGTAATTCGTGCCATCCTTAACTCCACTATCTTCTTCGCCATAAAGAGAAAGTTCTGAGATCGCGAAAGAGTATGTTGTTTCATTTATTTGCTGCACATCATAATAGGATCCTTTTGCTTTTGAAAAATTCTGTGTTCCATATGGATAATCATCTGATACTTCTCCACCATTGTAGTCATAATAATATCCGTCAAAGGTTCCATCCGCATTCATCCTTAGTTCTGTACCCCATCCTCCGGCACCACTTGAAAACTTAAATGTCAATGGATAGTCGCCAGGAAGTAGAGAATCGGATGTCTGTGTTGTATCATCGGTAGCCGGAGTTTCTTCAGATGTGTTTTCTTCTTTTGTTTCCTCTGGAACTTCCTCCGAAGCTTCATCAGAAGGTTCCTCTGTTTTGCTTGGGACAAAGCTTATTGATTCATCATCTTCAATTGTTGTTTTATCCTCTGTCTGATCATGAGCAACCGCTGACTTTTCATCTTGCTTGCTATTTGATACTAATGCATATCCTCCGCCAATAAGTACAAGAGCTGCTGTAATTCCAACCGTTGCCTTACCTACTACTGTAGTTAAAAATTTAGGCTTTGTAGTTATTTTTGCAGACTTACTTTCAGCTTTTTTGATCGGATGTCCTTCTTTTATCGCTTCTTTTGTTGTAGCAAGATCGAGTTCGGCTGCATTGACTTCTCTTCCCAGAAGCAGAAATAATAGGAATGGTGTAAGTGTATAAAGTTTGATTCCTTCCTTCTTTTCCAGTTCCACAACCTTTTCTTCCACAGCTTTTTTACCAAGACGAATCCTGCTGTCTACTGTTTTGATGGAGATACCAAGTTCTTCTGCAATCTCTTTTTGTTTTTTCTCGCCGAAATAATACCGAACGATACAGATTCTTTGGCTCTCCGGGATAGAAGCAAGTATCTGGTTGACCAATTCTATTTTGTCTTGTTGCTGCATCTCAAACCGGTATTCCAGCAGTCGGGCTTCCGGGTTATCTAATTTCTCTGTCTCTTCTCCGATGTAATCTGTATATTCCGTGTTTTTTTTCATCTTTTTGTAAAATGTACGGATACAGTTAATTGTAAGTTCATTAAACCAAACACGGAAATCCGACTTTTTCAGATCGAAGGAATGAATATTTTTATATAATTTTATATAAATGTCCTGCATGCAATCCTGCTGATCTTCTATATTGGGAATAAGACGGCTTACCTTTTGACCAACCGTTTTTTGCGTTGACAAAAGGATCTTATCAAACGCAGATTTATCTCCATTATGATATTCCACACCGTAATAATTCACGGAATCGATCAGTTCCTCACCGCATTTCGGACAAACTGTTTTCTCAGTCGGGTATAATTCTTTACAGTTTTTACATATTTTTTCCACTTTATTTTTCCTCTTTTTAGGGAAAACTGTTTTGATCAGCTCCCCCTTTTGTTTTCTCTTGTATTTTTTTTAACCAGTCGAGCAGTTAACCTTTGATTATTCTTCAGCGCCATTAAGTACTTCTGGTGCTTTTGATCCATCAAGGGTAACTCTATAAAGAGTTGACGGTGTTGAACCAGTATCATACAAAAAATTCAAATCATTTTCTCTATCAGCTTCATCTACATATAAATAATTAGATGCATATTCCACAGGTGCGAAATCAAATGATCCATCTGCATATTTAATAAGATCAGTCGCATACGTATATCCATATGCATGATAGGTCTGCCCGTCATTGGTAACATCAACTTCGAAGCGTAAATATATTGAATGTACTATAGACGTATTAAAAAATAGAGCTTCATTATCAATTTTGAAGTTTGAAACTATGCAATCTTTTGTTGATATTGCATCTAAATCGGTTAGTTCTTTAACTGGTTTCAGATAAATATATTTTGCAGACACGCCTTTAAACCATTCTTGGCTTTCAAACTTTTTATTTGCAGAGTCTATAATCAAGTCATACATATCTTTTGTTAAAAGTTTTGGATCTGTAATATATTGGTCTACTGTATCAGGGACTGTGACTGTGACTTCACTTTTTTCTGGTATTGCACCATCTACCGCTTCTGAATTTAAGCATGTAATGGTTACTGTATCTCCAACAGCAAGCTCGTCACACGGAGTTGCGCTAAATCTATACTCTCTTCCATCTACTGTTTTTGTAAATTCTGAAGGAATACTAAGCTTTGGTGCTATGCCTTCGAAAGGAATTTCCAGATCTTTGAATACATCTACTATATCAACGTCTTCCAATCCTTTCACTTTTACCTTTTTCGGAGTGCTCTTGTATTTAATCTTATAATCTTTCAAAGCTTTTTCATTTATATTAGCAAACGATACTGTGATTTCATCTCCATTAGAAAGGCTTTCTGACTTGCTTAATTCTACATCTACATCAGCTAATTCATATAATTGATCTTCCCCAGAAAAAGACATATTTGATTTTTTCGATGCAACGCGATAAATGTCATCAAATAACTTTTCATTATCCACATAGGCTTTGGCAATTCCCACTTTATTATATCCTGTTGTTGTAACCTCCAGATAATCCTGCAGATCAAACGTAGTGTATCTATGGTTCGCAAAGTAGATTACGCCACCAATCAGTAAGATGCCAGCGGCAGCAGCTCCGATGATCTTAGGATTGATTTTTCTGCTATTCCATTTTTTCTCTGCTTTTTTAATTGTTTCTGTTTTGTTCCCGGCATTAGCATCAACATTTGGATTTTCATTATTGGCAGCAGGACTTTCGTCCACCGCTTTCCCGCATTTGAAACAAAACTTCATTCCTTCCTTCATTTCTGCTCCACAAAATTTGCATTTTTTCATATTCATTTTCCTCTCTCTCTTGTATTGCAGCGAAAATATTCGCCTGATTTCCTTTTTACAACCACTTTTACATTATATCATAGAAGTGATTTCTCGTGAATCATTTGCTTTCTTTTCCGCCTTACATATATGAATACCATCCATTTTCTCATTTTCCTCAAAAAAACCAAAAAAAATTATTTTTTTTTTAATTACTCGAACAGAAAAAACGGAACAATGTTCCGCTTTACATATATAGAAGAAACCCTGCATCTTCGGCTATTTTTTTTCATAAAAATAAGAAGGGAGTCATTTCTCCCTTCTTATTCAATGTTATTTGTTAAGGAATTTCTGGTAAAAAGCACTCAAAGAATCTGCTTTCTTTGCATTACCGATACCATTTGTGTTGATATAATCCTGAATTTTCTTCACATCTTCATGACTGAATTTGTAAGTCGTACCTGATGTCTTGTCAAATGTTTCTGTGATCTCAGATTTATATTCATTAATTTTGTACCAATCACATCCAACACGAAGTCCTCCGTTTGAATTGATTTTGGCAAGTTCACTATCATTATTTAAGTAATCCTTAATGTTTTTATCTTTGTTCAAATCATAATATTTCTTGGTAATAAATCTGACACGTTGTATAGTTTTGCTTTCTGCAACTTCTGGTTGTTCAGGATCCGTGATATGGACTCTGATCTGGTTTACTGTTTCCTTACCGATTCCGTTCGGACCATAAGAATCATGGACCTTATAAGTAACTGTTACTACTGCGCTTGTTGTCAGTTTTGTAAAGTCAGCTGGATTAAATCCAACTAATTCGAGCTTCGGAGAGAGAACTCCCTCTTCGATATCGGTTGACTTCAGTTTATCTTTCTCTATAGCATTTTTGAGAAGTTCATCTGCTGTGACTTTTCCATTTTGTGCTTCTTTCAGAGTAAAGTATCTGTCTACAGCTGTGATCAACGGCGGGTTATTGTATTTTACATAGACTGTAACAGTCTTTGTAGTTACATTACCAACCTTATCCACAACTTTGTATGTTACTTTGTGTTTTACTGGGGAATCTGCTTTGTCAAGTTGCATAAACCAAGTGTCCAGTGTAGCTTCTTTCGGCATTCCATCTTTCCATTCCTGAGTATATGACGGCTGTTTCTTTCCGCTTACCAGTTTTCCGGCTGAGTATTCAATCTTAGTGATGATGATCTTATTTGTGATAGTTCCATCTTCTGGATCTGTTGCTGTAACTTCTTTCAGGAGATCATCTCTTGTGACTGTTGTTCCTTCGTAGTATGTTTTTTCGCCAGCTGAGATTGTTGGTGCTAAATCCCATTGTGCCTTTAATATTACGACACCTTTATCGACTGGTGTAAGGTTCTTTACTGTTTCTCCATCTTTATAGACATTTCCATTTTCATCTTTCCATCCGATGAATGTTGCCTTGTCTTTCTTGAATCCGTTTTTATTTAATTCTCCTGGTTTGTCATATGTCATGTTGCTATCTGGTGTAGAACCGGATGTAGCACCATTTCCATCATACTTGATTGTATAAGTATTTGGTCTCCATTGAGCATATAATACTACGATAGCTCCTTGTTTTTCAGCGAGGTTTACAACACTCTGTTGATCTTCATAACTCTTTCCACTACCATCAGCTTTTGTATTCCATCCTGTAAATGTCCAACCTTTGAGACTATAACCATTCTTGGTTAAATTCTTAGGTTCATCATAGGTATGAGTACTATTAGGTGTTGATCCAGTAATATTGTTACTTGCATTAGATGGTTTATTACTATTATATGTTATAGTATAAGAATTTGCTTTCCATTGAGCATATACTTTAAGGTCAGTTGTTCCTTTGTATACGTTGTTTTCCCAATATCCGCATCCATTTATGCATGTACCATTAACATCATATACCTTTACGCCACTACCATCAGCTTTTGTATTCCATCCTGTGAACGTGTAGCCTTTTCTAGTAGGCGTTTGGCTATTAATATTATTCCAGTTACCGTTATCATAAATTAAATCAGGTGATAAAGTCTTATCTGTAGTAGTTCCATCAGGTAAAGTACCTTTATTTGGATTTACTGTTAATTTGTAATGATTAGCTGTCCAATGTGCGTAAATTGTTTTTGATTGATTTCCTGCATAGTTATTGGATCCAACAGTTACAGTTGCTCCGATCTTATTGCCGCCAGTTGCCGCATCATACCATCCTGTGAATGTATAACCCGTTTTTGTCGGTTTTACAGAAGATACATAAAATGTACTCTGCGTATTCGGATAAGTAACTTTTGCAGTCTGTGAAGCCGGTGCCCCACTACCGCCATTTGCATTGTAGTATAAAGTATTTGTGTATTCATTTGCTGTCCACTGTGCGTACAAAGTGATTGTTCCACCTGCACTTGTGAGATTTCTTACCGTTTGTTGGTCTGTATATGAATTACCGTATCCATTGGACTGGGTATTCCATCCTTTGAATGTAAATCCTGTTCTTGTGAATATATTCTTCTTCAAAGCCTGTGAGACATCTACAGTGAAAGTTTGATCTGACATTGTGCCAGAACCACCATTATTATTGAAACGAACGGTATATGTCTTCGGTGCATCTTTTGTCCACTGTGCATATAAGGTAATCGTATTACCTGCGCTTGTCAGATCTTTTACAGTTTGTCTGTTTGTGTAAGATGTACCATATCCATTAGACTGAGTATTCCAGCCTCTAAATGTATATCCGGATTTTGTGAATGTATTCGCTTTCAAAGCCTGAGATACACCTACAGTAAATGTCTGGTCTGACATTGTACCGGAACCACCATTGTTATTAAAACGTACAGTGTATGTCTTCGGAGTTGATGGGGCATTTTCTGTCCACTGTGCATATAAGGTAATCGTATTACCTGCGCTTGTCAGATCTTTTACAGTTTGTCTGTTTGTGTAAGATGTACCATATCCATTAGACTGAGTATTCCAGCCTCTAAATGTATATCCGGATTTTGTGAATGTATTCGCTTTCAAAGCCTGAGATACACCTACAGTAAATGTCTGGTCTGACATTGTACCGGAACCACCATTGTTATTAAAACGTACAGTGTATGTCTTCGGAGTTGATGGAGTGTTTTGTGTCCACTGTGCATATAAGGTAATCGTTTTACCTGCACTTGTCAGGTCTTTTACAGTTTGTTGGTTTGCGTAAGAAGTTCCGGATCCATTAGATTGAGTGTTCCAACCCTTAAATGTATATCCGGATTTTGTAAATGTATTTGCTTTCAAAGCCTGAGATACACCTACAGTAAATGTTTGGTCTGACATTGTGCCAGAACCACCATTATTATTGAAACGAACGGTATATGTCTTTGGCGCATCTTTTGTCCACTGTGCATATAAGGTTAAATCGTTATTGACTGATGCAGCGATGGAAGCTGATGAGGCATAAGTTGTTCCTGTCCCATCAGACTTTGTATTCCATGATTTAAAAGTATATCCAGTTCTTTGTGGAATACTTGCTGAAACAGTAGCCGTTTCAAACCAGTACTTACTTCCAGCTGAAGGTAAATTTGAAACAGAATCTGTTGTGTTTGCTTTGTAGTTAATTGCATATGTCCTGCTAATAACCACATCTGTGGCTTTCACTTTTGCACTGCTATTTATTTTGTTTCCAGGTCTTTGAAAATATGGACTTTTATTTGTCAAGCTAAATTTAGGAAAAATTGTTTCTGCATTTGCACCGGAATAACTTGCTCTTTCCAGTGTTCTACCGAGTGTATAAGAAGATGGTGTTACGATGGCTGCTTTACTTGATGTAAGTGCAGATGTTACGTTAATATAAGTACTTCCATTTTCGTATACATCATTATTTGTTGAAATAACAGCAGCTCCTGACATATTCATGTTTTTATCAAGAAAAACTCCGGCGCCGTGTCCTTTTGTGGTATTTCCCGAAATACTTCCTCCGGACATGGTGAATGTTCCATTGTTATAGACTCCACCACCTCCACCACCTGTTGTAGTATTCGAAGCGTTATTGGTGATTGAACCACCAGTCATCTTTAAAGTACCAAAAACTCCAATTCCGGCACCTGAAACAGAAGAAGTATTTTTTGTAATGTTTCCAGATGCAAGTGTTAATGTCGCTTGGTTTCCAATATTTATTCCTCTGATAGTATTGTTAGAAATAGTAACAGATCCGGTAACCGTTATAGAATCTTTAGATGCTAACATAACTCCATAACCATTACTTGTAATATTACAGTTTTTTATGGTTCCTGATATTCCCGCAAGTCCAGTTATTATTCCATAATTATCACATGCTGAAATTGTTCCGCCACTTATATTGATTGTTCCGGTTTTGGATTGTATCTTAGGATCATCACTAACTAATTGTATACCAATACCTGCATTATTACTATCATACGATCCAGTACAATATTTTGCTGAGTTAGAAGTGATCGTTCCTCCTGTCATCGTAAGATTCTGAGTGTTTAATCCAGCTCCACAATTAAGGATTTTACCTCCTGATATTATAATTTTGCCATCGTTAGTTGATAATCCACGATTACAGTACTGAATGGTAACGCCGTCTTCCATCGTAATCGTTCCATGATCAATATACACACCTTGGTCGGAAGAACTTTTGATTATTAACCCTTTTCTTAGGTTTACATTTACACCATAGCCAGAAATAACACCTGAATATGTAACATCATTCGTGTTGTTACCTCTATTTCCGTCCAAGGTTAATGTATAGTTTCCATTTCCACCAAAATCAAAAGTAAAACCACTTTTATTATCAGCACCTCTGAAAAGTCCTGCACATTTACCAGTTTGTCCATTTTTCCATTTAATAGTGACATTCGTACCTTCTGGTCTGAGTGTGATGTTATGGGTTACGTCATCCGTTGAATCCATTGTTATGGATGATTGTGTGACATAAATGGTTCCTCCGCCAGCTGTTACCGCTTCATTTATTGTTGCATAATAAGTGCTTCCTATATGGCATACACCGCTTGCTCTTGATTCCATAGCTGCTACTGCTATATTATCATCGCTATTTTCCACATATTCTGTTGCAATCAATTTAGATTCGTATTTAGCAGGTTTTGAAGCATTTACAGTTGTTTTATAGTTGTACTTTAACCCAGCGACTGTGTAATCTCCTTCTTTCAAAGAATAATTATTTGCTTTTTTTTCGCTGGTTTCAGCTGTCCATACTGGTAAATCTACTTTATCTGCTTCTGGTGCATAGGCATAAACTTCATATTTACCATTTTTTACTTCTGTTTGTTCAGTTCTTACAATCAAATTATCTGAAGATTCATCGACAATTGATACTTTTATTTCTGGTAGTTTGTAGTTACCAGAATCAATTTGTTGTTGTAAGTCATCTGAGATTTTATAACCATCCAAGGTCGCGCTATAAATATAGCTTGATTCATGCTCATCTTCAATGTTATTGTTGCAATTCCATTGCACATTTATTTGTTCGTTTGATCCATTTTGTAAAGTCACCTCTATTTTTTGAGGAAGCGACTCAGAAATTTTATCCTTTTCGGAGGAAACAACATTGATTTCTTTGTACCATTCATCTGATTTTCCTTGATAATTTACAAATCCTGTAATATATTTAGATTTTTCTATTACTTTGATTTGGTAAATTGGAAGTTGATAGTCTCCATTTTCTAATTGAGTTTTCAATTCTTGAGAAAGATTATATCCTTTCGCTAATTGCGCCTGGAATAAATATGTCTTTTCTTTATTTTTAACAATATCTTCTTCGCAAGTCCAGCTGATTGGTATATTTACACTTTTGATGTTTGATGAGTTGGATTTTGTTGTTGCTTCTTGTACTGAACCTTTAATTGTATCTGGAAGCATTTTTGTTATAAGATCTATTTCATCTGTATTAAGATATTCCGTTTTGTAATAATCTTTTCCATTGTAGTTTTCAAAAGATATTATATCGTAAGAAATATTTTTTGTTGATTTTTCGTTATCAATACAGTTATCTGATTTATCATTTTCATTTTTTGAAAATGTAAGTTTTTTGAGTTCAATATATGCATCCTCATCAGATTGCAAATTTTCCTTATCATTTATGTCAGTCACAATCTTTTGTAATATTTCTTTCAATTGCTTGGCATCAAATTGTTTTGAAGTTACTATTGAATCTTCATACTCCTTGATGTTTTTTTCATCAGTGTCCAAGTATGATAAAATCTCTTCTTTCCACTTACCCAAACAATTGTTGTACGCTTCTTTTTCGTCATCTGATGAACTGTTCGTATCAATTGTTTTTTTATCCAAATAATTTTTGACTACTTCATAAAACAAATCGAGAGATTGATTTTGAGCGAAATGATTAATGTAATCATATTGCATTAATACAATCAATTGATAAGCTTCTTTTTCATCAAGACCTTCAAGTATATCAGTTCTATCATTAGAACTCATTTTTGATAAATATTCATCTAATGGTTGGTTTGAAAATAATGATCCTTCTGTATTTTCATATGATTCGTCAAGTTTTTCCGATTGAGATTCTATTGTTGTATTATTACCTGATTTTGCGTACTGAGTGTCCGCCAAAACAGACAATGGGGTATTACAAATCATTATACCCGAGAGTGCAACAAGTAGAATTTGTTTAATCTTGTTTCTCATAATCATTCTCCTTTTTTATATTCAGTTTTCAAGGTTCTCTGTATTAAAATTTAAAAGGGTGGAAAACGAATCATATCATTCACCTTCTTTCTTTTTGATACCTTTAATATGGGAGATTATATTTATTGATAATCAAGAGCAAGAAAGAAATGAATTGAAGTTTAAAAATAGAAAATTTTTCAGATACTTCATAATGATAAATAGATTGATCTTACAGTTGGAATATGTACGCATGTCTACTTATAAAAATGCTGCCGCTTCGATTTTTAAATCGTTAAAGCGACAGCATAATTAAATTTATTCAGTTACTTTTACTTTTGCAATTCTTGAGAACTTGCCGTATGTATTAGAATCTGTAGAATCTTTTGTGTATGCACGAACACGGATATAATAAGTTTTTCCTTTTGTGAGGTTACGAAGTATTGCTCCGGTTTGTGTAGTATAAGAATTCTGTACGTTATTCTTGAATGAATTATCAGTTGAGTACTGAATCTGGTATCTTGTTGCATTAGTTGCTTTCTTGTAGGCAACTTTTACTGTTTTACTGGAAATGTTTTTCACATAAGTGATTGATGTATCGCCTACTTTTCCAACTTTTTTCCACTTTGCGGTTACGGAAATATCTTTTTTTGTCTTTGTGGACACTCCTGTGATCTTATATTTCCCATCCAAATACCATCCTACGAATTTATATCCTTTTTTACTTGGTGACTCAAAAGTGATATTTTCATTATAGAACACGGATGGGTTTTTAGAACTATTTGTTCCACCATCGAGATTGTAAGTGATTGGATATCCTACAGTTACTTTACATGTAGAATATACACCACTTCCATCGGTTGCTATTGCACTGATAGATACTGTTCCTGGGGCGATTGCAGTAATTTTCCCATTCTTGACTGTTGCAATTTTACTATTGGATGTGATCCAAACAACATCCTGACTTGTTGTGTTTGATGGATTTAAAGTTGCTTTCAGCTGATAAGTCTCTCCTCTACTAATTTTTGCCTTATTTGCAGATAATTTGATTGACTTAGCAAGCACTTCTTGATCTTTTGCAACAACAGTTACCCGGCAAGTAGAATATATGCGACTACCATCGGTTGCTACTGCACTGATGGATACTGTACCAGGCGCGATTGCTTTTACTTTTCCATTGTCTACTGTCGCTATCTTGCTATTTGAAGTCACCCATCTTACTTTCTTTTCAGTTGCATTACTTGGACTTACTGTTGCAGACAATTGACGTGATTTACCTTCTACAATATTCAATTTATTCGCTGAAAGCCTAATTGATTTCGTAAGAACAATCTGATCTGTCTCACCGACCATAACCTTACATGTTGAATAAACACCACTTCCATCGGTTGAAATTGCACTGACATAAGCAATGCCAGATGATACGGCTGTAATTTCACCATTTTTAACTGTAACAATTCCACTATTAGATGAAGTCCATGTAATATCTTTCTTTTCCGCATCTTCTGGACTTACCGTAGCGGTTAACCGATAAGTGTTTCCAATTTTAACATATAGTGATTTTGTACTCAGGTTGATTGATTTCACTAATCCAGGTGTAACTTGATTATATTTATCCTGCGCAACAGCAAGTTCCGCTTTTGCTTTAGCGGTTGCTTTCTTTGCATCTTCATATGCAGCTTCTGCTTCTGTCTTTTCTTTCTTTGCATTGCTCAAGTTACTTTCTGCTTCTGATACCTGTTTCTTTGCAGTATCTAATTTGTCCTTTGCAGCACTAACTTCTGTTTTAACAGTTTCATATTTAGATTTTGCTGATTCATATTCTGATTTCGATTTCTCATAATTTGAATCGGCTGTTTTTTTCTCATCAATTTTGCCCTGTAATTCAGATACTTCCTTGGTCGCGGCATCATAGTTTTCCTTGGCTGAATCAGCATTCTTTTTAGCTGAATTTTTTTCATTTTTCTTAATATTGACTGTATTTTCTTTAGAGGTTGCTTCTTCTGCAAGCTTATTATAGTTATCTTTTTCGCTTGCAATCGCAGTTTCGATTTTATCAATATTAGTTTCGTGCTTGTAGAGCTCTGTCTCTGCTTCCTGTAAATCAAATTGTTTCTGCTGTGCAGTATCTCTAAGAGCTGCTAAATTTTTATTCTCTTTTTCTTCAATTGCATTTCTTTTGTTAACAGCAGTCTGCCATGCAGTATTTTTTTGATTACATACTTCCATTGCATCATCTTTGTCTTTTGCTTTTTTCTCATATACAGCTTTCAAGTCTGCTGCCTCTGTTTCAAGTGCATTTGCTTTATTTGTGGCTTCTGTTAGAGCCTTCTCTGCATCAGACAGGTGTTTTTCTGCCGTTGCTCGATCGATTGAATCAATTTCTTTTCCAGACAGACGTTTGTATTCACTTTTAGCATTTACAAGATCTTCCTCAGCCCATTCCTTTTCATTTTGAGCAGCTTGTAAATTTTCTGATGCTTCATCAAATGCAGTCTGTTTCTTTTGGATTTCTTCTTCATTTCCACTAGCAATAGCTGAATCCAATTCCGCTTTTGCATTGTCATAAGTTGTCTGCGCTGATGATAATTTTTCAATTGCAGCATTGAGATTTTCCTGTGCTGACGCCACTGAAAGTTCTGCATTTGCAACATCTACTTGTTTTTCATAGTCAGAAATCGCTGCATAAGCTTCTGTATATTCACTGTCCTTTTGGTTGTATGCATCATACGCTTCATCGGCAAGTTTACTTTTTTTGTTTACATCATCATTTGCTGCATTAAGCTCTTTTTCTGCCTTTTCCACTTCTGACTGCGCGGCTTTATATTCGGCAGATTTATTTGCAGCTTGTTTTGATGCATCATCATATTTCTTCTTCGCTGAATCATATGTTTTTTGTGCTGAATCCACTTTTTTCTGAGCAATTTCTTTTTCTTCTTGCTCTGCTTTCAAATTATCTTGATATTCGGAAAGTGTATTTTTACTTTCAGCTAATTTTTTGTTTGCATCCGATAATTCTTTCTGAGCACTTTCTAACTCTTTGGATTTTGCATTCAATTCATCATTTGCCTTTGTGTAAGCAGCCTTCTTTGTTTCAACATTTTTGGTTGCGGTAGCAAGTTTTTCTTCAGCATTTTTTGCATTTTCATCGGCTTTACTTTTCTTATTACTTGCATCTTCATATGCTTCTTTTTTTTCTTTTAGATCCGATTCACACTTTTCTTGATCTGTAAGACTTGTGTTATAATCATTTTGAGCATATTCTAATTTTAGTTTTGTATCTTCTACCTTTTTAGTCAACTCAGATACTTTTTGAGACGATGCGTTATATTTTTCTTTTGCAGCTTTTTCTTTTTCGGTTGCCTCTTGGTGATTTTTCTTAGCTTTCTCTAAATCGCTTTTTACATCTGCTGATGTTGTCGAATCACCTGAATTTTCTTCGATGGAAATGTTTTTATCTGCTGCGGCATCTCCAACTTCATGTAATGTTTCTGCTGGGATAGATGTAATTGCAGTAGAAGAAATAATTACTGTTGCCATCAATGTTTTAAATAATTTGTTTTTCATAATTTGTCTCCTTTTCATTTTATCTTGTTTTGTTTACAATATTATAATAACATATAGCTATTTAATAATATTTTTTGCACATAAAGATTTTCTATTAATTAATACTCTTTAAAATAGATTTTTCCTCATTATTAAACGAATTTTTAGAACAACTAAAGAAAAAATTTATTCAACAGACTTAATATTACTCATGATAATATGGAAGATTCTTTAATATCAATATTATAGAAAAGCGGAACATTGTTCCGTTTTGTTGTGATATTTTTGCGTTAAAATAAAAGAACGCAGATTACACAAGCTTGTTTTGTTATGGTATACTGCACTACTCTGGATTTTAGTGATAGATATTCTATCTCCTTGCTTTCTACAATTGTTTCACTAATACACATCTCCAAGCATTTCTCCCTCTATATCACGTATCTGTTCAATCGGGATAACTGTCTTATCTTCCATAACAACTGTATGTTCATATTCATCAATCTTTTTTACACAACCAGAGCAGGAAATATATGCTCCCCCGGCTTTTTTATTATCCGGCACGAAATAAGTGATTCTGATCCTTTGTTGTGCACCGATGGTCTCAGCAATCAGTTTTAACTTCTCATTCAATTCTGCTATAACTTCATCACTCAGCATCAATTTTTCATCTGTTTGTCTTGCAGTTTCCTTAATGGCTGCTTCGTGTCCAGTAAGTGCTGCAAAAGGTGAAAACTGTGCTGCCCTGTCAGAAAGGGGCATACGAGGATGTTTCGTTGAAGTTGGATTCGGCAGATTTATAATATCATCATAGCTGTGATTGTCTTGGTTCTCCATAATCTTCCTCCGTTTACAGTGGCATAGATGTCCGTATTTTCTTTCTACGCCTTGTGTCCACCTATCTGTTCGTTGCGGTCTTTTGCTGTTGCTCCCTCTTGAAGGTTCATTCCCTTCAGGATAGCATTTTTCCCGAATTTCTTTTTTATTGTAAGCATTGTCTGTTGCATACGTCTTTCACGTTCTAAAACTGCTTCTTCTTCGGCTCGCTTCTGTTCTTTTGCTTTATAATCCGTAAAAAGGTCAAGCTGCTCATACTTTTCTTCTTTCTTTGCTGAATTCTCATCTACAAGTCTGTTCGCTGTAATGTTAATTCTTCTGATAAGCAGATTTTTATCCACAATTCTGTCATACAGCTCCATCACAGCATCAGTAATCAGCATTGTTGACGATGTCTGCCTTTTCAGATTCGTTGTTCCGTGAGCGTGTTTCGGGATTTTTCTTCCATATCTATCAATCGTAACATCCCCATTATATTTCCCGCTCCTATTTGGGTCTGTCAGATTTTCTATATCATAACCTACAGTCAATACAACCTGATCGGTAACAAGTCCCTTATCAACTAGATCCAAAACCATAAGGTCGGTCATCTCTTTTACAACCAGCTTCGCCTTATCAAAATCATACGGGCAGTGAAGCACTTGGCCTGAACTTACACTGTTAGTTTCTGGCTTGTACGCCTTGACCTGCTCCATAGTACATGGCTCATATCCCCAGGCATGATCAATTAACAGTTCCGCATTGATTCCAAACAGCTTATAAAGTAGTTCTTCATTATAAAATTCATTTGATTTTCCAATAGAACACCTTGCAATATCTCCCATCGTAAAAAGTCCGTGTTCTTCCAGCTTCTTTGCATAACCTTTGCCTACTCTCCAAAAGTCTGTAAGCGGTCTGTGACTCCATAATTGTCTGCGGTATGACATTTCATCCAGTTCAGCAATCCGCACACCATTCTCATCTGGCTCAATATGCTTTGCCACAATATCCATCGCAATCTTACACAAGTACATATTTGTGCCGATTCCGGCTGTCGCTGTGATTCCTGTTGTTTTCAAAACATCCTGTATCATCGTCATGGCCAGTTCCCATGCAGACATCTGATAAGTGTTCAGATAATCTGTTGCATCTATGAATACTTCATCAATCGAATATGGGAAAATATCTTCCGGAGCAATATATTTCAGATATACACTATAAATTTTTGTGCTGTACTCCAGATAATATGCCATACGAGGTGGTGCAACGATATAATCAATCTCTAATGCCGGATTCGTATTTAATTCTATACTGTCATCAGATAAACCAGTAAATGCTCGATTCGGTGCATTCCACCTGCGGCTGTTATTAACTTCTTTTACCTTTTGCACGACCTCAAACAAACGCGGTCTGCCAGGTATCCCATAACTTTTTAATGACGGAGATACCGCAAGACATATCGTTTTCTCTGTCCTGCTTTTATCAGCCACCACAAGATTTGTTGTCAAAGGATCACGATTTCTCTCTTTGCATTCCACAGAAGCATAGAATGATTTGAGGTCGATTGCGATATAGGTCTTTTGTTTTGACATCATTCTAAAATTCCTTCAAAAAAATATTATACAAAGTATAGCATATTTATTAACTTAAAAAAAGAGAAGAAGCTTATCAAGATGATAAACTTCTCCTCTCTTTCAAAATATCTGCTTATTAGATGATCGCGCCAGCATAAGTAATGTAGCGTACCTTATTGGTTTTGTATCCATTCTCTTTGCAGAAATCCTTAAACAATTCTGTTAATTCATCAAGTGTTTCTTTGATGGTTCTGGCTCCATGAATATCGAACTGTGTCTCATCCTCGTTACCATTCGAATTAATAAATCCAATGTTGTAAACGGCATCCGTCATTGTTCTACTCATAGGACCCCCTTCTGAGTCAATCCCATTTTCTTTGAAGACCTGCTTGATAGTTCCAGTTAAATCCTTCCAGATCTCCAAATAGCATCCTTTTACTTTCTTGTAATAGGACTGTCGGATGTCATAAAGCTCTTCAAAAGGAATTTTCACATATCCTTTTGATTTTAACACTTCAAGAAACATCCCAGCACTGAACCCGCCTTGCATCCATCCATAACCGGAAAGATATTGTTTTCGGTCCAGATCACATAACCGGTCATGATATTTGATCAGATTCTTGTCAAGGAATTTCATATAGCGTTCGGAAAGTCCATATTCTGACTTATTGTCATCGCTATATTCAGACATCAAAAAACTATTACCACCAAATAGTTCTAATTGCCACATCACTTCCTTTAAGTTTTTAAGTGTTCTTGTGAGGCCATTGATTGTGACCATATAGTCATTCATTGTTCCCGGCTCCCAGTTTCTTTTACTGCATCTTTGCAACACATAATCATCTGTGTTGATTCTCATTTGATATTTTGACATTTTCTTTTCCTCCTCTTCTTTTTCATGTCGGAAGAAATATGGAAAAGAAATGGAAATAAAAAAGAAGAAATTATTGTTATTTCTTTTGCAAAAAAAAGAGCCTACCCTTATGATAGACTCTTAAAAAAAAAATCTTATAATTCAATATCGTCAAGTGATTCTCTGACTCTTACAGGTGTGCGACATTTGTTAATCGACGTCCAACCTTCTGTTTCTGTTGGGTAGTTATTTTTCAACATCTCATACATTGCATTGATCCGTTGCAACGGAATGGCTGTTGTGATTTCTTGTTTATATTTTAGATGTATCATTCACTTTGTGCAATAAAGAAGAACTATTATAAAAAATGAGTATATAGCATATGATTTAAGCAATGGGCACCTCATTGATTCAGCGGAATGCATAATTCCGGTAGTAAGCAAAATTTCCCATAATATATATACATCAATCAGAAAAGCTAATATTCCGACAACAAAGCAGAGTATGGAAAAATGTATATTGCACCTCATTGTCAAATCAAATGTGCCTACCATTACAACGAATACAGCCACCCACCAAATGCAAAGTCTGTAACCTTTTTTTCTCTTTTTTATTTCAGGAAGCCATTGAATTCCCAAAATAATTGAAAGTCCCCATACCAACAGACAAATCGATTGGATTGTCAGCAAAATGATTTTTAAAATCATATATCGAATCACCCTTTCTAGTGTACTCTGTTATTTGCCATCAAACAAAATATACAGTTACTGACTTATATTCCTTTTAATATGGTTTTTCACATACAAAAAGAGCCTACCATTATGATAGACTCTCTGTTTTGTCAAGGCGTGTTGTACTGCTCGCTTCAGAAGTGAACTACTCGGCAATTGAATTACCGAGGATTAGGCAGAACGTTTCCTAACACTGTTTTTGGAGATAAAATATTCTGCTGCCTCCCAAATAGTCATTTTATTAAATTTTGCTTTGTTACGGACACTATTAGGATTAATTCCTTTTTCTCTACAGAATT